>JACCDX010548869.1_pt1 | contig 28689 bp, 41 predicted proteins | sample 7449681 | NCBI WGS metagenome assembly JACCDX01 (sample SAMN15323450, study PRJNA562643) | freshwater metagenome | isolation source: river surface water | place: USA:Blue River Watershed | collected 2017-08-18
GCCCGTCTGGTCTAACCAGCCCGTCTGGTCTAACCAGCCCGCCTGGTCTAGGTCTGTCACCAGCCCGCCGTGTGCAGAAATACCATATGCCCTCAGTCGTTTCATCCATCCTCACATGGTCCCCAGCACGCGAGGATGAAAAAATAATGGCCGTGTAGAACAAATGCGCCAGTGCACCGATTGCCGGCGCAAGCCGTGGGCCTGTTTGCGCGCGGCGGTCACCGATGCGGGCATCATCATCGGCGTGTCCGTCGCCCTGGCCCTGACCGTGGAGAAGACGACCATCTCCCGGGAGGGCCTCATCACCTTTGCCGCCATCTTTGTGCCGGTGGGCTTTGCGCTGCGGGCGTTTGATGTCGAGTACAGCGACCAACTGCCGCGCGTGGCCCTCTTCCACCTGGCCACCAAGATCTTCAATGTGATGGCTCTTTAACGGCGGCGGACGACGCGTCTTTAGGACCGGCGCCGCACAATCACGAGAATCCAGACCAGGAGGAGGGTCTGGATGATGAGGAGGGCGGCGAGGGCCTGGAGGCAGTTGAACAGCCACTGGAAGCGCACGGCCAGGTGCTCGAGGATGGGCGCGAGCAGCTTGTCGTGGAGTTTGACGCGGTTGTCGGGGTTGGCGCAGTACTCGCTCGCCCGTTCAAACAGCTGGTCCAAGAGCTCCTTGAGCATGGAGTGGACCAGGATATTTTTTCATGGGGCCGGCCGAGGTCACGCATACTTCGTCAGCAACCTGGCACACTGATCGCTGCAGCCCCACTTGAGCTCGTCGCGCGCCACTTTGAGAAAGGCGACGAACGCGTCTCGCCAGGTTTCGTCGTGTGATGTGCCGCTGGTGTGCGCGAGTTCGTGCAGCATCAGGAATGTGGTGGCCGGGTAATCGTTTGGCGCGGAGCCCACGGTTTTGGCGGGATTTTTCACCATATCAGTATTCACGTAAATCACACCGTCCGAAGAAGAATACAGTGCGACCGCATTCTTGTACGTGTCGGTCTTTGCTTTGTAAAAGGAAATTTTGCCCGTCCACTTGGACCGCGCGTTGGCGAACCGAGCATCCGTTGGATACTTGGCGCGCGTGTAGTCGTTGAATTTCTTGAGAACACCCTCCCAGTGCGCGCTGAACCGCTTCTGGTCCTCGGTGCTCTCGAGGACATCGAAATCTGGATCTTGTGCAGTCGCCGGGTCTTGCGGGCCTGCTGCGGTTTTCGACGACCCCTGTCCGGCGTCCGCACTGCTCGAGGGCTGAAAACGTTTCTGTCGACGAGAGAGCATGAGGAGCGACAGACACGAGAGCGCGCACACGCAGACAAGGACCACGGCGGAGACCACCAGGTACATGGTATGCTGCTGTCAATAGAACCTCAAAATTTATTCGGGATGTCCAGCACCGCCGAGGACTTCGACGATGATGTGGCAACCCTGCGAACATGGCTGGCGGCCGGCACCCCGCGATCGGTGATCATGGCGGTGGGGGTGCCGGGCTGCGGGGTGTCCACGGCCCTCCAGCACCTTCTCGATGTTCTCGACATGGAAAGCGTGTGGCTGGACCCGGCCACCCCACGGCTTCGCGTGGCCATGGCGGACGCGGGGTGTTCCTGCGTGAGCGCGACGGGCCGGCGCAAGGTCGTCGTGCTCGAGGGCTTTGACGCCATCATGCGGGACGCCAACGGGGCCGCGGACGTGGCGGACGCGCTCCGTCGACAGTTGCCCGCGCCCCTGGTGGTCCTGGCCCATCGCACCCGGACCATCGTGCGGCGCTTCCAGGAGTTGTTTCCGGCGGCCACGCGGGATCGTGCGAGTGTGGTCGAGATCCGCCCGATGCGTCCTGCGCGCATTGCCGGCATTCTGCGCGCGGCCCACCCGGGGATGGCGCCGGCGCTGGCCGAGTCGATGGCGCGGGCCTGCCGGGGGGACGTGCGGTCGGCGCTGGCGTCTTTGGCGCTGAGCGAGGCGAGCGATGCACACACCAAGGACGAGGTGCCCGACGCGGACGAAGTGGTCGAGGCGGCGATCGCGGGGCAGCTGACCACGGTGGCGGAGGCGCTGCGACGGGGGGCGAGCGACCCGGCGGTGGTGTCGCACGGCATCTTTGAGCGGTACGGATTTGCGGCGGACGTGGCGGATGCCTTTTCGGCGGCCGACGTCATCGACGAGCGCATGTTTGCGACGCAGCGGTGGGAGCTGGCCGAGGTGCACGCGGCGATGGCGGTGGCCTACCCCGCGCTGCGCCTGGACCCGTCCCAGACCCTGCCGCGCGGTCCTGCATCCCGAAAAAAGTTTGTGTACGGCATGGTGTGGAGCCGGCAGCACCTGTTGGCCGCGCGGTCCAAGCTGTTTTTGACGGTCCAGACCCAGCGCGTGGCCGCCAAGCTGCCGCCGCTGGGGGTGACAGACCTGGCCATGGTGCGGGGCATGGTTCTACACGCCATCGGCCGGCCCGAGGTCTTGCGGCGCATCCTCGAGGGACTGCGGCCGGACGCGGTGCTGGCCATCATGCGCCTGTGGAAAGGGTCCTACACGCTCAACATGCACGCCAAAGTGTCTCGACTGCTGATGTCTACATGACACCAAAGTATTTGCAATTCGTCTCGACCATGCCTCCTTTCGCGGCGTCCCACGCCCTGTCACACTTTTTATATGGCTTTTTGGACGATTTCTGACGATAACACTGCTTGTTCCGGTACTTTTCAGGATCTTTATTTGAGCACCCCGTGTCACTCCATCCCTTGGGCTTTCAACAGTTGACGATTTATGTGGTTAATTTTACTGAATGTATTTGAATTGTCCGTGCCGATATTTTCAACAATTCAAAAGGCCATCCGTGCGTTTAAATCTGAAAAATAAAGTGTGTACGGTGGATAGGCTAGGTATCCGTGTAAGGAAAGACCTTTAACCTCCAGGGCATGAATGTCCTGCTTCACAACTGCTCATGTGTAAGTCGACAACCAAGACAAACTCATGATACCCATGTTGTGTTGAAAAATAAGAGCCATGCTTTCACGAGCATGGCACTGCTCGCTAGAGCCTTGACAGAATGGTGTCATGCAGAAGCGCGACACAACCAGCTATCTGCGTCTCTTAGGGACGCACGCGCCGTTGTGTTTCTGCCTTCGTAATTTCTTAAAGGAATGAGATTACAAGGAATAAAGTGATTTACGCGCTTATTTTCTAGCGGACATTTGAACATAAAAATTCCTTCTCTCACTTTATACGCTTTTCTTTGCCTGTAATATTTGTATTTCCACTGTTGCGGCCCAGCTTTTATTTGGCACTTTCCCAGTCCGTTTTGTAGGTCTCGCGTCGCATCCACACGAGCAGGACGACCGCCAGGACGATGACCACGATTCCCACCGCGACGAGCCGTGAGTTCATTATGTAGTACGAATAAAAAAAAGGACGAAGAAATATGGACGATCCCTTTTTCGTGCGGAATCTGGTGTACGGGGTGGAGGATTCGCTGATCAGCACGACGGGGGTGGTGGTGGGCGTGGCGTGGTCGGGCCTGGCGCGCCGCGAGATCATTATTACTGGACTGATCCTGGTGCTGGTGGAGGCGCTGTCCATGGCCTTCGGCTCCTTTGTGAGCGAGGACGCCTTTGTGGAACACGACGAGGGCCGCCCGCCCAAAACCCCGGGACAAATTGCACGGTATGCGGGCGTGATGTTTGTCTCGTACATCGTGGCCGGGCTCGTGCCGTTGGCGCCGTTCCTCCTCGGGACCCGCAACGCCTGGCGGGTCAGCGTCGCCCTGACCGTGGCGTGCCTGCTGGCCCTGGTGTTCTTCACGCAGCCTGCGGAGCGGCCCCTGAACGAGCGCGCCAAAAAAGCGGGTCTGCTTGCCGCGGTGGGAACGCTCATCTTGGGAATTTCTGTGGGTGCCGGCCATTTGTTACAAAAATGATTGTGGTCAAAACGGGCGACAACACGGATTTCGAGGTGCCGCTGGACCTGGCGGTGGCGAGCAAGACGATTGCCAATCTCCTGGAGGACATGGCCCCCGGCGCGACCACGGGGGAGGTGCCGCCCCCGGACGACGTGGTGCCGCTGCCCAATGTTCGAGGATGCGATATGGAACGCATCATCGAGTATTGGAAGACCCGCGTTCCGGAGCGGCCGATCGATGACTTTGCCGCGCCCCTGTCCCCCGACGAGCGGTGGCGCCTTCTGTGCGCGGCGGATTTTCTGAATTTGACGCCGTTGTTGAGCGAATTGACGACCTTCATCGCGAGCGAGATCAAGAAATGCAAAACCGTCGAGGAAATGCGCGCGGTGATGGGCGTGACCAACGATTTCACGCCGGAGGAGGAGGCCGAGATCAGGAAGGAGTGTGGCTGGGCGTTGCAGTAGCTGCCGCGAATGCACGCGTGGGCGTTGCAGTAGCTGCCGCGAATGCACGCGTGGGCGTTGCAGTAGCTGCCGCGAATGCACGCGTGGACGTTGCAGTAGCTGCCGCGAATGCACGCGTGGGCGTTGCAGTAGCTGCCGCGGATCCTGCAGGAGCTGCCGCGGATCCTGCCGCGTTTGCACGCGTGGGCGTCTTAGGGTTTTTTTTCAGATGTCGTCAGGCGGCGGATGGCGGCCACGGCGTCGGCGGCGAGGCGGTGCGCGGGCTTGGTGCCGTCCAGGCGCTCGACCGGGCAGGCACAGTATTTGAGCATGTTGTTGTACTGAAACTCGAGGCGGCGAAGGTATTGAATGTCGACGTGGTCTTCGCCGCGTCGTTTCCTGGCGGCGATCCGCGTCATGCAGACGTCGACCGGGGTGTCAATGTAAAGAATCACGTCGTCCGCCGCGGGTTCCCACCCCAGCTCGTCTGCAAACTGTCGAAACAGGTCCCAGTGGTGCTGCGGCATGGTCCCGTCGTTGAACAGCAGCTGCGTGAACACGTGGCGGCAGGAGAGGGGGCACCGTTCGAGGATGGTGAGGGTCTCGCGCGGGACGGTGCGGAAGGTGTGGTGCGAGAGGAGGACGCGCAGGCTGAACGGGAGGGCCCAGGCCGCGGGATCGGCGTAGAAGAGCTCTAGCAGGTCGTGCCACTCGTCGACGGCCTCGGCGTGGATGTCGGCGTCGGGGTAGGCCGCGCGCAGGGCCTCGGTGAGCGTGGACTTGCCGCTCCCGATGTTGCCCTCCAGGATCACGCGCATGGTCCTCCCGCACATCCACGGGTTCTTAAGTGTCACTTTACTTTACTTCATGGCGAGAAAGAAGTAGTACAGGGCGCCGAAGACGACGGCGTGGACGAGCAGGCCGAGGCGGGTGGGCACGCCGTTGTCGGTGATGCGGGTGCGCAGGATGGGGCGGCCGAGGGTGCGGTCGACGAGGCCGAAGACGGCGGGGTTGGCGATGATCAGGAAGAGGGCCGCCACGAAGAGGGTGTTGAGCACGCGGGGAGACAGGTTCATGGTACGGTGAGGCGCAGAAAAAAATTTGGCGGGTGCGCAGTATGCTGTGTACGGCCACGCTCAAGTCGGGCGCCCCCTGTCCGCACCCTGCCAAAACCGCCGACGGGGTGTGCCGCCGCCACGCCCGGTGCACTGTCATGCCCACGTGTCCGGTGTGCCTGGAGACCATACGCACCAGAGCGGCCGTCCACGCGCTGACCAAATGCGGACACACCTTCCACAAGCGGTGCGTCCTGGCCTGGCTCCGGCGGCGCGGCGGGGTGCTGACGTGCCCCGTGTGCCGCGCCCCGTGCCTGGACGAGCTGCGGGCCGTGCGGCATCGCCCGGTCCGGGAGCGCCTGGCCATGGTGGTGCGCACGCTGCCCCCGCCCCCCGGCGCCCCCTTTGCGGTCTACCTGACGGGCCTGCTGACCACCCCGTCGGTCCAAGCCGCCCTGGACATTGACGACGCCACCGTCCAGCGCCTGATCGATGTGGCCTTTTCCAGTGACACCGACGACGGCTTTTGGTCGTCTCACATATAGATGGACCCGGTGTGCGCGACCCGGTTGATGTGTTTTTGATAATTCATGTGCGCCTGCAGGCCGCTTTTCAGGGTGGTGGGCAGGACATTCACAAAGGTACATGTTTTGACATTACGACCGTGACACATGGCCGCGATGTCGACGTCGTACGAGTAGTGCTTGGCGGTGACGCCGGGGGTGAGGGCGCGCGGCGAGCGGATGTAGATGGACCCAAAGGTCGCGACCTCGAGCCGGTCGGCGTGGGCGCACGGCACCTTTTCGGCGATGCGCGTGGCCACCGACCCTCCATACGAATGACCCACAAGAAGAACGCGCTCGCCCCGCCGCAGGGCGTCACACACCGCCTTTCGGACTTTTTCGACAAATGCCGAGTCGGGGAGCGGCTTTTTTTGTCGGAGAAGGCGCAACAGAATGTCGCGGGTCATGGTGTGCGCGGTCTCGGTGTTACAAAAGACGTCGACGGCCTGGATGCCGGTCGCATGTCGATGCCGAGCGGCGATGGCTTTCAAGGAGTTTTTACGTGCCGCGGTGGTGTTGGCAAAGACGTCACACGTGTACCCGTACACCACGATGAGGCGGGTTTTGGGCCTCGGGAGGAGGGACGGCACCCGAAGTCCCCCGTTCGTCGTGGGGGCGCGAAGGGCCTTCGGCAGCGCCTTGGGCAGCGCCGGGAGGCGGAGGATGGCCGCGGTCTGACGTGATGTGCTGCGTGCTGTGCCCCGTGCCGTGGTTCGGGCTGGCGCCAGGGAACGACCCCGGGCTGGCGCCAGGGAACGACCCCAAGTTGGAACGGACTGCCGAGGCATAGTGATATTCAGTGACATTTTTGTCTGCCATCATGCGCTGTGTTCTCCTCGTGACGATTGTCATGTGCCTGGGAACGGCCGCGGGTCATGGGTACCTGGCCAAGCCGCGGTCTCGCAACTATCTGCACCAGAGCAACCACTGTCCCCACTGCCTGAACGCCGGGGGGCCTTCGCAAACGAGGGTCCGCCATGGCATGTGCGGCGATCCCGCCGGCGGGCCGCGGGAACACGAGGCCGGCGGGCGGTTCGCGACGGGAAAAGTTACCGGCTACTACCGCCAGGGAGGCCGCATCCGTCTGACCACCGCGATCTCGACATACCACCGCGGGGCGATTGAGTTCCGGGTGTGCCGCTACCGCGCGGGATCGCCGGCCTCGGAACGCCGGGCCCTGACGGAGGCCTGCCTGAACAAGCACGTGCTGCGCCGGGCCGACACCCAGGGCCGCTACCTGTACATGGGCACCGGTCCCGAGCGCGGGTACGACCCCCCCAAACCCTACACGGCCATCTACCGCCTGCCCAAGGGCCTGGTGTGCGACGGCCGCCGCTGGAAGTGCGTGCTGCAGATGCATTGGGTGACCGGCAACACCTGCAGCCCGCACTTTTTCCCGAAGACGTATCGAGTCCCCGGCCTCCCGACCTGTGGCACCCGAGGCCTCCAGCCCGAAGAGTTTTGGAACTGCGCCGACATTGTGGTGTTGCCCAAGGCGTGAATGTCCATACGGAACCAGTTTTCAACCCATGTCCATATGTAAAAAAGAGCCGGGGTCGACGGACGTTCCCCGGGGCCCTCACAGCGTCCTCCGCGGGCCCACTGGTCCATTCTGAATTTTACTCGAAAAAAATGCGTGTGTCCGTCGCCGAGATCTTTGGCGTCTTTGATGCGCTCCACACCGCAGGCTTCCCCGGCGTGCCCCGCGACCAGGAGGCGATGATCGCGGCGATGCACATCTTGGAGGGCGAGGCGCGCATTTCCGCGGAAACGTTCCTGAAACGCGTGGTGACGATGCTCCCGGTCCTCGGCGAGCGCCCGACCGAGTTCCTGGAGCTCCCGGCCGTGCGCCATCTCTTCCGCCCGGTGTCACAGCCAGCGTCCCAGCCAGCGCCCCAGCCCGGGCCCCAGCCAGCGTCTCAGCCAGCGGCCCAGCCAGCTGCTCAGACCACCCCGGAGCTGCTGGTCCCACGAGCGACCGCGCGCAAGAACCCATCGCCCCGCCCCCTGTGGAACCAGAACACCCTGGTGGGAACGAAGCGCGGCAACCTGGACCTCTTGGCGACCACGGCGATGACGGCGCCTGGCCTACGAACGCGGACCCTGGAGGCGTGGGGTGGGACGCCCGTCAGCGAGGACTTCGCGGCCTGCATTGTGCAGACGGCCCGGGTGACCATGACCCCAGCAGAGGCGGCCTTTGTCACGGCGCAGATCCTGCACGCGCGATACAAGCAGTACAAGACCCACTACCGGTTCCGGCACCCGCTCCTGGTCCAGGCCATCGTGGAGGCCAGCCGGCAAGACATCGCCCAGCTGTCCAACGTCCCGTGGCACATGCACCTGGCAACCGCCCGCAGCATGACACACGTTGTCCGGTGCCTGGTGACGGCCTGCCGCTCCGGGGCCGCGACCATACCTGCCGAGGACCCTGACCCCATCGAGGACCCTGACCCCATCGAGGACCCTGGCTCAGATGACACGAAGCAGCGGCAGCCCGTGGGGGACCAGGACCCAATTCAGGACCCTGATGGCGACTCTGGCGCGACCAGCGGCGAGGACTGCGGGTGGACGCCGCTGGTGCAGGATGTCGCCGCCGACGCCCACTTTCAGCGCCTGACACGCGGCGAGCGCATGAGCCCGACGGAGATGATGCTGGTGATGGCGGAGCGCGACCGCGTCCAAATCAAGCGCGAGGGCGGCACGCGGTCCATCGTGCACCCGCTGTTCACACCCACCCTGGTGCGGGGGAGCCAGCCGGGGTGGGTGGCACCGACGGTGGTGCGCGACTGGAAGGCCGAGCCCAAGCCGGTGAGCAGCATGGCCCATGCAGTCCGCGCGGTGCTGGCGGCGATCCGCGCGTCCCCCCCGGTCCTGGCGGTGTCATCGTCGCTGGACGATTGCGAAAGCGCGTGAATGTTACAAAAAGAGCAAGACAGAAATGTAGTCGTGTAACGAATGATCGCCATAGCACACAGGCACCTCTGGGACTGGGCGCGGGGTGCCGGCACAGCACATCTCCAGCCAGGCCATGGCGAGGACGGCGGCGAGCGCAAACGCCGCTTCCGCGGTGCCAGCGACCTCGGGTTCGTCCGAATCTTCGCGGTCCCGCACCCACCAGGTCCCGCCGTAGTAGCACACCGTCAGGTCCAGCGGGCGCGAGGACCATCGGGTGGAGGCGATCGCGCGGAACACCACGACCTCCTCGTCGACGCGACACACAAAGGCCACGTGCTCGTCTGCCGTACTCCAGGTGACGCGGGTGTTGGGACGCACCATGGTGGCCGCGCAGGTGATGTTCCGTGCGGCCTCGGAACAGGGCATCGCGTGGCGAATGATGCGGGCGATCCGCCGGGCGCCGAGCATGGGGATCTTCATGAGTTGCGTCCAGATGAATCAAAAAAAGTGCGGTCTGGGAGCTAATGGACGACGACATGAACGCCACCCCGCTGAGCAAACTGCCGCCCCCCATGGTCCAGTCCCGTCGCCCCGAGGCCCCCCAGACGTTGTCGCCCGGAGGCCCCTCGGACGGGGGGCGCAAGAGCAAGGACGTGAGCGCCCCGACGTACGCCGAGCTGCTGCGGGAGATGGACGCTGCGGGCCCCCCGGCGCAGGAGGCCTACGAATCCTACGAGGACGCGTACGACCAGGGGTACCAGCAGCCGGCGTACCAGCAGCCGCACGAGTACGAGCCGCCCCGCCAGCAGGCCCGCCAGCAGCCGCAGAAACCCCGCGCGCCTCCCAGCGACGAGGCGATCCCACCCCGCCCGCCAGCGCCGGTGTCCCGAGGCGGGCTGGTGTGGCGCCACCGCTCCACGATTCTGGTGGCCATCATCGTGATGGTGATGCTGATGTACGGCGTGCCCAAGCTGCAAACCGCGGCCCCCTCCCTGTTTTCGCCGATGACAATGTACAAGCTCAACGTGACGGGCGCGGCGGTGGTGGCGGCCTCGGCGGCGGGCATTCACGCCACCCTGTCCACCTATGTCCTATAGAAAAGCCCATCCCGAGGATTCGGGCGGCGCCTTGGCGGGGCCCAGCTCTTTGACTTCTTTGACTTTGAGTTTGAGGCCCCAGGACCGCGGGGATTTCCAGATGCCGACGACCTGGACCAGGACCGCGCAGACACCTTCGTGCGGCTCCAGGGGAGTGTGTTCGATCACGGCGCCGTCGCGGTCAAACCAGAGGGTCTCGCCGTCAAAGGCCGAGAGGCGCACGGTCCCGTCCCAGGCCACCGTCTCGACGGGCGTGAGGCCGCGGAGGTCATTCGCTTCAAGCGCAGAGGCCTCAATGCCTCGCACAAACTCGAGAAATTGGTCTGGCAACCCGGTGAGTTCGAGGTCGCGGCATCCGAGCCCGAATTTGTGGGAGGCGACCGCGCGGTACCTGGCCGGCGGCGTTTGGACGACCAGCGCCCCCGCCCCGCCGTAGGACACCTTGAGCCCGCACCAGGCGAGGCGCGAGAGGACGACGGGCCGATAATCCATACCCGACCTCCCGGGCGTGCAGCCTGTTAAGTTTCGTTCTGTTAAGTGGCACTCGCGACGCATCCCGACGCAAGAGCGACGCACGCGCATCATGAGCGACGCACGCACATCATGCTCGTGGCAGCGAGAAAGGCCTTTGCTCGCGCCCCCCAGCCATTCTAAATTCATTTTTGTGAGAAAATGGATACCTCACGCGAACGGCGCGCATGGAGAGCGTCGATGGTGGAAAAATACCCGGAGGCATCTCGCGCCGTCGTTCAGGCGGCCATGGAGGCGCCAGGGGAGTTTGCAGAGATCGAATCCATCGATCTCCGCGACTCCATGATGGAGGCGCTGGACTCCGTCTACGGCAAGGTCTTCTGGATGGCTCGCGCGTGTGGCTGGATGATTCAGGTCGTGCTGGAGCGCCGTGACAACCCGGATGGATCGCACCGAGTGTACAGCGTGCCAGCGTCCGTCCCGCCGTCGCTGCACAGACCCGGCGGTGTGACGCGGGGCGAGACGTTTTACCTGGCCTTTATCTTCAACGATAACGGCACCGCGTGCGGGTCATACGGGGCGGCGGTCCCCGTCCTGGCATCGGATGACAGCGCCGCGATCCCTGTCGCCTTTGAGGAGGCGTGCGATGAGTTCCTGGTGATGCCGTTCAAGGTGCCTTCCAAACTCACCAGGACCGACACCCGGCTCGCGTGCCTGTCGTATGTCTTCGAGCGACACCTCCTCCCGAGCGTGTGCAACTCTGGGCTCCGCGCGTTTCACGAGGAGGGCGGCATGATGATGCTTCGTGTGGATCTTCAGAGCCTCGACGCGATGCTGGAGGGTGAGAGTGTCCTCGATTTTGTGACTTGCCAGGGATGGCCTTTGGAAACTCACAAAATCATGTCTGGCGACCTCTCGAGCCGGATTATCCCGGGGCACACGTTTGGCGTGTTTGTCTGCGTGCACGACGGGCGCGACGATACCAGCCTGTGGAGCATGCGAATGACGTTCCCGCGCGATGTCTCGGCGCACCCTGACTTTGCCAAGGGGGTGGTGACGAGTCCTGTGTGCCTGGACAAGGACGAGATGCGCGTCAAGGGACGGTTTATTCAGACCAGGTGTTTCCACTGTCACGCCACTGCGGTGAAGCTGAAGGTGTGCAGCGGATGCATGGTGGTTCGATATTGTTCTCTCGCGTGTGCCAAAACCCACTGGTGCCAGCACAAGCGCGAGTGCAAAACCATTCAAGCCTTGTATAACAACCCCCCGGCCATGGCATGCTCGTACGTGGTGCGCCAATGACGTCTTTTTTTCAACTTTGTGTGCGGAATGTGACATTGTAAGCTCAGGCGACAGCAGACAGCACCGCCGTGAGGGCCCGGCGTCCCACCGCCATGGAGGCCACGGGGTTGTCGTCGCAGTAGGCGGGGGCGTGGACGACGTGGCGGGCGACCACGGCAAAGGGTCCGAGGGGCGCGGTGCCTCGGGCGGCGGCGTCCAGGCGGTCGTGCATGCCCAGGAGGTCCCCCAGGGCCATGGGGCAGCTGTCGGCATCGGCGTTGGCGTCCAGGAACCGCTCGAAGCTGTCGTGCGGGCAGCCCCGGATGTAGAGCATGGCGTGCGCGGTGATGCCCGTCTCCGAGAGCGCGGCGGTCTCCATGTCCAGGACCAGGCGGCGGATGACGGGGTGGGGCGCGGGCATGGGGGGCACCCACCCGTCCAGGACGCAGACGGCCTCGATCTGGGGGGTGGCCCGCTGCACCGCCAGCCGCACGCCCACGATGCGCTGGAGGGCGGCGTGGAGCTCGTGGTAGGGGTCTCCCGGCGAGGGCGAGGGCCGGGGGGCGGGGGTTGAGGTCACCGGGCCCGCGGCGACGCAGGCCACCCGCCCGGTTCGCGCGAGCTCCGTGTGCAGGAACTTAAGGGGCTCTGTGCATATGTGCGGCAGGGATTCGAGGCTGAGCAGGCGCATACACAAGCCATCTACCGGGACGCCCCCATATTGTTTTTGGACTTTCACCGCGCGCTCGTTGCGGTTCAAATCAATCTTTTTTTTCGTTTGGAAACGGCAGCATGACCACCCTCCAGGCCTTCAACACGCTGCTGCGGAACTTTATGCACGAGCTGTCGATGACGTTCCCAGAGGATGCGACATTGGCGGTGGCCCTCGACGGCCTCGACGCCTTGATCAAAGCCAACGCGCGCAAGCCCCTGGAGCTGTTCATGGAGGCGATTGGGGCGCACTCGGAGCACGTCCTGACGAAGAACCCCGCCCTGTTTGACCAGCCCCTGACCATCTCAGGAACGCTGGATCTGCAGACCTACTGGCAGTCTCCCGGCCTGTCGGATGCCTCCAAGGACGCGATTTGGCAGTACCTGCAGCAGCTGTACCTTCTGGGATCCACGGTGAGTGCCTTGCCCGCGGAGATGCTGACCGCGATCGAGTCCATGGCCCAGGAGTGCGCGGGCAAGATCGAGCGCGGGGAGGCCGACCTCGCGGGGATCACCTCCATGCTGCTCAACGGGGGGCTGGGCAACCTGGCCGGGGGCGCTGGCGGGCTCGGCGGCTTAGGCGGCTTGGGCGGCCTGGCGTCTCTTCTGGGCGGCGCCGATGATGAACCTCCCCCCCGTCCCCGCTCCCGCAGATAAGAAGCCGCTGAAGGCCGCTGAACGCCGCTGAAGGCCGCTGAAGGCCGCTGAAGGCCGCTGAACGCCGTTGAGGGACGGTCGAAAAAATATGTGCGACCAAGAACATGCAGCGGGACCCCGTCTGGTATGAGGACATCCGCGTGATCCCGCGGGGCTGGAACGCCTTCTGGCCACGGGCGTCGATGACCGTGGAAGAACGAACCAATGCTATTGTGCGCCTGCTTCTGTATGTAACGATTGCCGTGTACGCCTACAACAGAGACATTCGGGTGGTGGGGGTGGGGATCGCGGCCATCGCGGCGACCAGTCTCTTCCACCGTCGGTCGCCCAGCGTGCCCGTCAGCGCATACGGCACCACGGCCGCGGACTCGAGCACGGGGGCGACGCTGGGGACGCTGTCGTCCATCGGGGGCCCCAACGCGCCGACGGTGGCCCCTGCAGGGCGCGTGGCGTGCCGGCGGTCGACCCCCACCAACCCCTTTGCCAACTACCTTCTCGGAGAGCCTGGGGACGTGCCGCCCGCCTGCCCCTATGACGAGCACAAGGACGCCATCCGCGAGAACTTTAACAAGGATCTGTACATGGATTCCACGGACCTGTGGGAGAAACACAACTCCCAGCGCCAGTTCTTCAGCATGCCGTACGCCAAGATGCCCGACACCAAGGCATTTGGCGAGTTCCTGGCGGCCCCCCACCGCACCTGCAAGGAGGACCCGTCGGTCTGCACCGGGTTCCGTTGAAAAGCCTTCAAACATTGGCGGACGTCGCCAAACTTTGGAGAGACTCTTATTTTTTCTCTGCATGGTTGTATGAGTCTCGCCGTGCCGTTTGTGCAGGCGATGCGTCGGTTGTCCACCACCTATGAACGGAGCGAAGTGATCCGGTCGCTGGTGTACGTCAAAGATCCCGTCGAGGCCACCATCGCGTTGAAAATCCTGAAAGAGGTCTACAAACCGAGTGATGCCTCGACCTTAACCGGTGAAAGCCTCATGGACAACGTCTTTAAACACCCCAGTGCATTTCGTACGTGGGTGCACCTCATCGTGGACAAAGGCGTCTTTCCAAAGGCCCGAGACGTCGCGTCCCGCCTGTACTTCTCTGCCATGCCGCCCGAACGCCGGGTCGCGTATGATGCAATGCTGACGGATGCGCTGCACCGGCAATACGCACGCAACCACCCGTGGACACAGGAGCTGGCGACCTTCCGTAGCATGGCCGCGAACCGCAATGCGCCGTGCGGTCCGACCCGTGTCTTCATCGTGGACCATCGTATTCCGGAGCGTCAGAGCAAGTACACGATCAATGGCAAGGTTGTCCCGGTGCACATTGTCCACAAGGCGCCTGCGTTTGCTGAGGAAAAAATCCGCACCGGGGCGATTCAGATGTGTCAGTATGTGTCTGGTATAGCCAGCACGATCCTGGGCAACCAAGCTGGCTATTCAATGCATGTCGGCGTCTTGGTCGTTGATCAGCGCACGGGTGCAATCCTTGCCGCTGCCACGTGCCGTCGGAAACCGCACACATTTTTCATCGACTACTTGTGCTCGGCGCGTCAGTGCAAGGGCGCCGGGTCCATCTTGATGCAAGCGGTCGAAAAGTATGCGGCGAACCTCGGTGTCATGCGGGTCCGGCTCGAAAGCTCCTCCAACGCGGAGGCGTTCTACAAAAAAATCGGATTTAATTCAAATTCCAACAACGAAGGCTACAAAGTCAAATACCTGTTTGCGCCTGCCAAGCGCACCAAACGCCAGCGGTCTCCCAATGCGAATCGAAAATCGCCGAACATCCCAAACCGCGGATCACCCCCGCCGAAGCGCGCCACGCCGGCATCCACCAACTCCAACTCCAGCCGGAAGTAAGCCTTCAAACATTGGCGGACGTCGCCAAACTTTGAAGAAGTTACTGACGACGCTGACGCTTGACATCCCTGGTGTTCGGCGCCGCGGGCCGTTTCATGGATTGTAGAATATTGAACTCGCGCAGTCTGTTCTTGATGGCGCGTTCGAGACGGTCGTCTCCTTCAGAAGCTCGTGCAGCACAGCCTCCGCAGCCCCGCGTTCTACAATGCCCTGAAAGCCAAGGCCACGCGCATCGAGACTGCCATGACCGTCCCCGTAACTTGCACGGCCCGCGACACGATGCCATTCTTCGGAAAGCGATTTGGACGTACCTCGCGGACGTCTTCCCGTACCAAATGCGCGGTCTCATTGATCCGAAGACCCTCGGGAAACTTCGGAGGCTCGAGAGATTCTAACGGGTCTACCGCGCACAGGCGATCCCGTCGACCGCGAGGACGAGGGTGACCGCCCAGACCGCAAGGACGTGGAGGGCGACCAGGGTTTTGGCGACCCGGGTCTTGGGCACGATATCCCCAAAGCCGACCGAGGTGTGGGCTATGGTCGCAAAGTACAGCGCATCGCCCATGTTTCCTCCAGAGACGCCAAAGTGGTCTTCCATGCCGAGGAGCCAGTAGATCCCGGCAAACAGCACCAAGAGCGCGGCGTTGGCGACGACGATGGCGCGGATCACCTGGCGAGTGACGCGCGCGCGAATCATGTTGTTGTAAAGAAGGCGAGGACTTTTTCTTTCTCGGCGCCGGGATCGATGCCGTACCGGCTATAAAACCCGCCGCCGACGCGCACGGGCTTGGTGTGGACCGCCGCGACCGCATCCACAACCCCCTTCCGAACGCCGGGCCATGCGGACCAGAGACAGTCAAAGCCCCAGCCGCTCCGACACCAGGGGACCGCGCCGATCATGTCGAGGCACCGGTCGCGCACGGCCCGCGAAAAGCAGGGCATTTGAATTTCGATAAAGTCCACGGGCCGAACGGGGGGCCCCCCGAGCTCCTGGATGAGGTCGGCGCAGGAGACGTGGCGCGGCGTGAGCGAGGGCTGCAGCATGTCCCAGTGCGCGGGGTCACAGTGATCAAAAAACAGGTTGACGTGCTCGACATCCAGCGCCAGGTCATCGTCGGGGAACCACACCCAGTCGGGGTCGGCGTCGCGAACGGCCGGGGCCACGTGCCGCACCAGGTCCCACTTGGCGCCCTGACAGTAAAAAACGCGGTCGGCGGCCTCGACGTGCGGCCCGGTGGTGTCATCGAAGACGACCAGCCAGAGATCGAAGTGCCGCAACCCAGGGACCAGCCAGCGGTTTGTCACATGCAGACTGTCTTTCCCGGCGCACAGGACGACGAGCGGCCGCATACGTCCTGGCCGCCAAAATAAAGTGCGAAAATGAACTTAAGGGCCCAACGATGCGCGCCAGGGCATGCGCTCCATGGACGACGACCACCTGCAGCCTGACTTTGCCGACTGGTCTTCGGAGGGATCCGACAGCGAGCTCCCGAGCCTCCCGCCTTCCAAGACCCCGATTTGCGACCCCGAGACGTGGGCCGACTACTGGAGCGAGGAGCTGGCGATTCTGTACCACTATGCCACCGACCACGCCGCGCAGTACGGGTGGGCGATCCTGGATGAGTGTCCATTTGCCGACTTTGTGGCGTTTTGTTACGAAAAGTCGTCCAAGCTCCCGCCCTGCTGCTGACACATTCGAGGCGGTGGCGCTGTCCGGCGGGGGCATGCGGGGGATCGCGTCGCTGGGGGCCCTGGTGGAGCTCCAGAAAGCGGGGTGGCTGGCCGACGCGCGCACCTTTGCGGGCACATCCGTGGGCGCGGTGCTGGCGACCCTGCTGGCCACCAACGCCGACCTCGAGGCCGCCTTTGCGGAGCACGTGCTGGAGTTCGAGTATGCCTCCTCGTACGACCTGGCGGGCCTGGACAAGACCTTTGGGCTGGACACGGGCGAGGGCCTGACGGCGTGGATCGACCGGCTCCTGGGCGGGCGGCGGCTCACGTTCCAAGACATCAAGAACGTCTACGGGGCCACCCTGCTGGTCTGCGCCTCCAACTTGAACACGCGGGACGCCGTGGTCTTCGGGCCGGACACGCACCCCGACATGGACGTGGCGACGGCCCTGCGCATGTCGTGTTCGATTCCCCTGTACTTTGCGGCGGTCACCTACCAGGGCGAGCTGTACGTGGACGGGGCGATCACGGACAACATGCCGATTGGACCGGCTGGGGCGGGAGGCAAACGCGTGTTGGGGATTCGCCTGAAGAGCCGCGCGCGCCCGGCCGGGACGCCGTGGACCCTGGACACCTTTCTGGGCGCGATTGTCGAGTGTGCGGTCCACAACCCGGTGCCCGCGTGCGTCGACGCCGTGGTGTTGGACGTCGACGCCGGCGCGGGGAGCCAGCCGGTGAACTTCAAGATGCCCCGACACAAAATGCAGCGGCTGTACGATGCCGGCCGGGCCCAGGCGCGCGATTTTATGCTCACCTATCGCAAAAAAATCATGTAACAACTTTGCCCGGTGTAAACACGACGTTTCGAAATTTCGTGTAGGTGGGCTTCTTGAAGGCCCAGTCCGCGCTGCCCCCGCCCGCAAAGCTCACGAAATCCACATTCGTGATCTTGACGTCGGGGGAGTCGCGCCACTTGGCGTCCGTGACCTTGCGGTTGACCCCGTTGACCGTGAGGGACATCACTCCATTGTTGCGCCCCGGCGTCCCCAGATCGATGCCCACTTTAATGGAGTTCCAGGCGTTTTTCTTCAGCAGGAGCCCTCCGCCCTTCATGTGCCAGAGCTTCACCCCCGCGCTCCCGGTGCCCTCCGCGACCGCCTGCACGCCTGGCCCCTGGTCGCGCAGGAAGGCCCCGCTCTGGTCGGCGCCCTTGATGGCCGCGTACCAGTACCCGATGGCCTTGCCGTCCTCGCGCCACATCACCCGGAAACTGCCTTTTTTCTCTTGCCAGCCCCCGCCGGTCGCGCAGTCCCGCGGCTCGATGCCCACGCAGAAGCCGGGAAACTTGCCGCCGGGGTACTTGATCACGCTCTCGGACCACTCGAAGGACTCTGGGATGAATACCTCGTACGACAAGGTCGCGGCCGTGCTGCCGGCGAGACCGGGGGGCTGGGCCTTGAAGGAGCCCCCGCTCAGACTGCCGTGCTGGCCCGTCACGTAGTTGACTTGGTACATGCCGTCCTTGGCGGTGATGTTTTCGGGGTTGTCCATGCTGAAGATGCCAAAGGGCCCCCCGCGAGCGATCTTGGCGCCGGGCGGGAGGGCGGTCGCGGGCCCCCCTGGTTTCCAGATCCCGCCGCCGCCGCCGTCCTTGCGGTTTTTCCAAATCAAGTAGCCCACCGCGACGAGGAACACGGCAATCATGCTGCTTGATACCAGCAGCAGGAGCATTGGCCTACTTGGGGGCGACACTTTTTTCTCCAGAAAAACGCTGTCCCGGAATAACCCAGAGGGCGCCCGCGGTCACCGTGAGGAGCGCCAGCAGGGTGTAGCGTCGGAGGTGGCGGCGCATTGATCTGTCGACCACAAAAAAAAATGAGGCCTCTATACACAAATGTCCAAGCTCCAGCTCGACGACGCCGCGCTCGACGCCATGGTCGCCAACATCCTCGCCAACGAGCACGTCAACATGAAGTACCTTCCAGACGCCGTGGAGCGCCACCTGTACCGCAACGTCATCCGCCTGGTCCTGGGCCTGGTGGAGGAATCGCTGGAGCGCATCGAAATCTCCTTCATGGGCCAGACGCTGACCATTGGCGTGAACGCGAAAAGCAAGGAGGAAAAAAATGACGAGTGACAAGATGTCGAACGACGACGAGTGGACCCTGGAAGCCATCCACCGCGCCCAGCAGTGGTGCGCCGAAGCCAAACAGCTGGCCGAAGCGCATCATGCGGCGGCCAAGCGCTACCGTAAGTACCACCTCATCATCACCGGGGCGCACGCCGCCTCGTCCGCGGCCACGGGCGCCGTCGGGGTGGGCATGGCGCCGTGCCCGTCGGGCCTCCTGGTCGCGGGCCTGTCGGCGATCACCACGGCGCTCACGGGGGCCATCACCACGGTCGCGTGGAACGTGCGAAGCCAGGCGCACGACCGGGCATCCGACGACCTCACCGATATTGCCAGGTACATCGAGTACCAGCTGGCCCTCCCGCCCCGCGACCGCGACCGCCCCAAGACCGCCTTTGTGTTCATCGCCACCCGCCTTGACTCTGTGGAGAACGTCGCGCCTCTTGTGTGACTTTTACACCGCATCGACATTGAATTCATCTTCTTCAAATGTAATAAACTCTTCTTCACAGACTTCCACGCATTCGCCATCTTCGTAGACGGTGGTGATCGAGACCAGCTCGCCCAGCTTGCGGAGGCGGCGGACGTCCTCGTGGGGGTACCGGTGGAGGACGTCGGCTTTGGTGTCCTGGAACTCGCGGAGCCCCACCAGGATGATGTCGCCCACGGAAATCCACTCGGAGCGGCGCATGGACCCCCGGATCTTGCACATGCGTTCCACCGTGTCTTCGCAGCGCGCCCGAAGCCGCCCGTTGCCCAGCATCGCGGTCACCACGGCGTACGACTGGCCCTCTTCGTCGCGGAAGGGGACGTCCCGAGACTTATCGGCGGCCCCGCCACGGCGAGCTCCCTTGCGCGTTCCTTTCCGAGGCATCGTGAATGCATATGCCTCCGAAAAGAAAACGGGAGCTTAAGTGTTTGGAGCCCGGGGATCGTGCATGCCGCACCGCCTGGCCGTGAACCACCCGCCCCGCCTGTCCCTGCGCCTCGCGGTCGTCGGGCTGTCGTGCTACCTCATGCACCAGCTGCTGGCCATGCAGTACGCCGCGTCGTGCCGGGGCTGGCTGAGCGCGATGTCGATCGAGCCGTCGCCCATGTGTTCGCTCCTCAAAAAGGGGATGGCCGCGCTCGAGTGGGCCCCTCTCGCCCCGCTCGCGGCCGCGTACGCCTGAGCCGCGGATGCCTCAGGACAACGGCACGGCAACGTCACAGGGACTCGGCGTCATAGGGACCGCACTGAGCAGACGCGCCACCTCGACGTGGCCTCGCCGTGACGCCATCTCCAGCGCGGTCCGGCCTCTCGAATCCTGTGCGCCGCCGTCCGCCCCGGCCTCCAGCAGCAGGCGCACCACCTCGACACGCCCAAAATACGACGCCAGCTGCAGCGCGGTCCGGCCTCGGGCGTTCTGCGCGTTGCGGTCCACGCCGGCCTCCAGCAGGGCGAGCACCACCTCGCGATGGCCGAACTCCGACGCCAGCATCAACGCGCTTCGGCCTTGTCTGTTCTGCGCATCAAGGTCCGCCCCGGCCCGCACCAGCGCGCGCACCACCTCGAGATGGCCATAATGCGATGCCGTCATCAGCGCGGTGAAGCCTTGTCCGTTCTTCGCATTCGGGTCTGCCTCGACCCGTAACAGCGCGCGCACCACCTCGAGATGGCCATTCGCCGACGCCAGGGTCAGCGGGGCCAAGCCGGAATTGTCCCGCGCAGCGTGGTCCGCCCCGGCCCGCAGCAGCGCGCGCACCACCTCGAGATGGCCATGATGCGAGGCCACCATCAGCGCGGTCACGCCGTTTTCGTTCTGCACATCGGGGGCCACCCCGTCCCGCAGCAGGGCGCCCACCGCATCGACATCGCCGTGCACCGATGCGTGCAGCAACTCGGTCACCGACATTTAATTTAAATACATGCGCGGAGGCCCCGGTGCAGGATACATGCGAGCAGTTTTGGCGCGCCGAAAGCGTGAGTCCAGGCGCGCCAAAAAAACAAACACTTAAGGGCCTGCGCGCCGCGGGGAACGGCACACCGGGCACCATGGCGACCTCTTCCGTGTTGATGTTCGACGAGTTCAAGCCCGATGCCCTGGCCTTCTCGACGCTGGAGAAGAACCGGGCGGGCGGCAAGCAAGTATTCATTTCCCGCGAGGGCCATCGCGGCAAGGTGATGATCCAGACCCCCGCGATGCACCTGCCCTTTGGCATTACGCCCTACCAGGACGCGGCCACCGGCGCCATCCAGAGCTGGAGCCTGGACATCTCGTTCCGCGACCAGCCCGAGTTCCTGGAGACGATGCGCGCGCTCGACCAGGCCCTGGTGCGCGTGGCCACCGAGCGTTCCGCCGAGTGGTTTGGCAAGGCTATGTCTGCCGAGGTGGTGGCCGAGTTCACGCGCAAACTCGTGAAAGAACCCAACAACCCCCAGTACGCGCCGACCATGCGCGTGAAGATCCCCTGCATCAACGGCCAGGAGACGACCAAGTTTTACGACGCCCAGACCCGCCAGATGGTGCCCCTGGAGCACGTGATCAAGGGCTCCACCGTCAAGATCATCATGGAGCTGTCCCCCGTGTGGTTCCTGAACAAGACCGTGGGCATCTCCTGGAAGGCGGTGCAGGTGGCCGTCGTCAGCCGCCCGGCCCGCGCGATCGAGGACTTTGCCTTTGTGGATGATACTGGCGCTGCTGCCGCGGCTGCTCCCACTGCGGAGACCCTTGTTCCCGAAAAAGAGGAGGAGTCCCTGCCCGTGGAGATCTAGATGCGTTAAAAAAAATCGAGTGCCAGCATATGGCCACGAAGAAGCCCACTGCAAAACCCAAAAAAACGCCGAAACCAACGCCCACTGTAAAGCCAACACAAGCACCAGTCGTCGCACAGAAAAAGAAGGGGGTGTCGCCGCTGCTCATGATCGGGGGAAGCATGTCGGTCGGATGTTTTTGCGTGCTGTGTCTCTGCCTGCTGATGCGCGGTGGCAAGCGATCACGGGGCGTGCCGAACGTCTTTGGCATGGGCGTCCCGGCGAATAAACCCCCGTCAGGCCTGCCGGCGACCCTGTTGTCAGGAATACTACTAAGCGCCTGTGTAGGTATGATTGCGTCCGTGATCTTCATGGTCCTGACGAGACAGCGGCGTGTGAGTGATACGGTCCGCGCCGAATTGTACGCCAAGATGCTCGAAGCAACCAGGCGGTATACAGCCGCCGTGGCAGCGCATGCCGAGCGTTTTGAGAAATACTCACGAGATGTGCGCCGCGTGGAAGCCCAAAATCGCCGGACCGCGCTGGAGAACTCGTGGATTTTCAAGCCGTTAGTGGTACCCGGGTACGAACTCGTGCCGCGGTTTGTGCTGCTGGGCCGGGTGCTGGGCGAGTACGCAACCATGGACGAAGCCCGTAAGGCATGTAACGAAACGCAAAACGCGACGCACATTCAAGTCGACAAGAAGACGGGGCGCGCGGTCATCAAGACGATTCTGGAGTTGCCCGAAGAGTTTGGTACAGAGAGCAGTACAGCCACCACCCTGACCAAGCGGTGCGGCGAAGGTTTTCACGCGTACATGGACACATACATGCACCCCCGGTTTTTCTTATTGAATGAAGTTAATCGCATCGTCAATCGCGACTGGCAAGACGTGACCTTTGCCGACCTCCTGGAAACCCAGGCAGCCCAGGAAAAGAAGAAAGCGCAAATGAACGAAGCGTGTTTGCTTGGAAAGAGTGGTACGTGCATATGGGAATCAGGTGGGAAAGAAGGTATATTTGGTATTGTTTCATTGGCATTTGCATTAGTCGGAGTTTGTACGGCAGTTTTCACAGCCGGGATGACATTGCTCCCGTCCCTTCTCATCGAAGTTGCGGCTGCTGGGGTAGAGGTGGCATTTACGGTGGGCCTCCCGATGGGGTTGTCGAAGCAACAGCAGAAGGAGGCCGATGCGCTGGCTGATCGAATGAAGATGTTGAAAACAGGTGAAATATTGTTGTGCAATTCGTACCTCGGTGAAAAAGAATCGTGGTGGGGTCTGTACAATCGGCTCACGCTCCCTGAATGCTCAGCAGACAAAGGGAAATTGGAGTATGCGTTTTGGGCGCCTGAAGACTATGGTAATAAAGTCCCGGATGGTACATACAGACCGAACGCAGATGGGTGGGGTAAAATAATACCATATCAATTCGCATTGTACGAGAAATTAAAAAAGTACGAAGAATTGCCCGTTGACCACTGGAATTGCGATGAGATTACAGGTTTACTCAAGGCGCATCCGCGATTTAAACTCACAGATAAAAATGGCGATGTGAAAATGCATTCAAAGGGGCCGAATGCATGTAGAGATGCCGATGCAGCGTACAAGTTTTCTTAAGGAATCTCCCACCGCGCACACGTCTTGTACTTGTTTCGGTCTTTTTCGAGGTACAGCTTCTTGCTTTGAATATTCCAGCACGGGCGCGTGGAAGACGGCTTCATATTGGCATTGTTCTCGTCCGAGACCACTTCGATTGTGCCGGACGCGGGATCCCGCCGCAGCCGCACGGCCTTGTCTTCGGCCACAAAATTGAAATTGCTTCCGACGTAGCGTTCACCTGATTTGATTACAAAGGCATCGTTGACGAGGACCCTGTCAGGATAGGCTACCATGAAGGGACTGACGGGCACACGGACCAGCGAGGTGTCGCACTTGGACTCATCGCCCTCCTTGTACCCAATCTTGTCTTTTTCCAGGACAAGACATCCCTTCCACCACGGCACGCGGAAAGCCCCTGTCTTGGGCGTCATATCTTGCGGTTTCGCGAGAACGGGGTCCGCCTTGGGCACGGGCGGCGGCGTGTCGGCATTCAGTTTGTTAATAGCAGCTTCGTTTTCTGCCAACTTTGCCCCAGTCTCGAGCACATCTTTTGCTAACGCCCGCTGGTGTCGGATGAAGATGAGCGAGGACATGCACGAGAGTGAGCAGACACAGACCCCACCGAGCACCGTCAGGAGGAGGACGTTGGACGCCATGGGATGAGCCCCGCATTTTTTTTTTCGTGCATGCCACCCGAAAAAAAAATGCATGTAGAGAAGATGCGCCGCTCCGTTGTGGTCGCCGTCGTCGCGATCCTCGCGGTCGTTCTTGTCATACTCAACCTCACACACCGAGAACCCATTCCCATTCCCGGCGCGACCGCGATAGCCAAAATGTTCGACAATTTCGTGGTGTCGGGCGCCGTCGATTCCAAAGTCGCCAAGACGTTGACAACTGCTTTTAAACAGGCCGAAGCAGCCGGGGATGTCCCAAAAATGCAGAAAATTTTGGATGACGCCACGTCGGCTGCAAAAGTATCGAATGCAGAGTCGACCGCGCACCTGAAAAATCTCCGAAATTATATAGACGAATTGAATGGTGGTCGTGCAGTTCAGCCGGCCGGTGCAATAGCATACACTACCCCCGGTAAAGTTGCGCGAGGGATAGAACTGATAAAATCAAAAATCGGCCAAACAGCGATTCAGAAGCAGCTCAAAGTCACTTCGAATCAAATATTGCAGACAGCGGGGGATGCAGATACCGTTAAAAAATTCAAGGACTTGAGCCAAACAAAAACTGCGTTGGACGATGCAACCGACCGCGAGTGGAAGCAGTTTTTACTGAAGATAGATGTGCGACAACTCTCTATTCTGTCGGCGACTGTCAAAAATCCGGATATGCTCAAGGAAGTAAACACTAAGTTTTCGACACGAATGCTTAATATGGACAGTGCAAGAGCTGCGAATTCAATCCGCCAGCCGCCTCAATCCCTTGTGCGGAGTTTTCGAGAGGCACAGGGCGAAGTTGGCCGTGTAGCCGATGAGGGCGTACCGGACAGTATCGATGAAATTGCACGCCTGAACGCCACGGCGAATGTCGTGAATCCAGAAAGTGAGTTTGCAAAAGTAATGAAGAAATATGAAAAGTGGGGAATCGCATTGAGTGTCGTGGGTGTCGCCGGGGGTGTCATCGGAACGGTTGTCAGCCTTCTTGTCAAACCGCCCTACTGGAATGACCCTGGTGTTCAAGCCGGCACGGGCGGGGCGACGCCCGGGCAGCAACCGGCGGTCAACTTCATCAACTGGCTCAATGAGAACCCGGCAGCGTTCACCATGTCATCGTGCATGAGCTGCCTGTGCTGCTGTTGCTGCTGCGTGGTCCTCATTCTCGCATTGGCTGGCGGCGGCAAAAAAGGGGGCAACAACGTGAGTTTCTAAGAAAAAAATCCTGGGAGAGTGCATGGCGCCAAAACCAGGAACGGCAGTCAAACCCAGTGCCGACGGGGATGCGGGAGGCGCTGCTCCGGCCCCTGCAAAGCCCATGGGTGCGTGGCAAAAGGTCGGGGTCGGCGCGGCGGCGGGCGGTCTGGGGTTCGCCGGCATCTTTGGCGCGATCATGGTCTTCCCCAAAGCCGTGGGCGACACGATTTTTCCGTTCTTGCCCGAGGAGATGCGGCCCTTCGCGAGCTGTTGTTCGTATTGTCTGTCCATTGTGGCGGCGCTCGCCCTCGTGGTGATGATGATGGTTCGCCGATGACGCTTCCAGCCCGGCGACGGAGGTGAAAAAAATCTTGGGTGACCCCAATGTACGCCCTGGGTGTCATGGTCGCGATCGCGTTGTGCCTGGCGTGGACCATCACACAGCCCCCATCCGGGTCCGGCGCCGTGACAACCACCCGCCCGTCGGCCCCCGCGCGGCCCACCGTGGCCCCGATGCCCCCGCTGCCCAAGATGACGCGGCCCACAATGATGCCGGCGAATGAAGTGAAAGAGGCTGTGGTGACGACCCCCCCGCCGGTCGCCCAACCCACGCGCGAACCGACCTTCAGCGGCTTTGGCGGTTTCGGGAGCATCGACGGCCTGGGCGGCGGCTCCGGCGGCAACTGGCTCGCGCAGGCCCAGCCGTTGTAGACGACACGCCCAGCCGTTGTAGACAAAAAACGCACATGTCATTGATCCACATCAATGACACGTCCGTCACATGCAAGCGTTTAATCATACTGGAAGAAGATCCAGAGGGCGGCGAGGAAGAGGCAGATGCCCGAGCATGCCGTCGACATCGCGGCGTTATAGAAGCCCGACTTGTTTTCCGAGGAGCGCCCGGCCACGTAGCCCCCCAGGCCCATGCCGAAGAGGGCGCAGACGCACAAGGCCGACCCCGTCATCGAGGAGGAGGAGGTCGGATCGAAAGAGGCGTTCGACGACATGTTTAGTGCCAACATATTTTTAGTCAACCTGATGGCGACTCAGTCGACAAACGTGATGATGGCGACTCAGTCGACAAACTTGATGATGGCGACTCAGTCGACAAACTTGATGATGGCGACCGCGAGGACCGCGAGACAGCACCCCATGGACAGCCAGGAGGCGTTAGTGACGGTCTTGGGCTCGGTGGGCCCGTCCGAGGAGCGCCCGATGGCGTAGGCGGCCCAGATGATGGTGCAGACGGCGCCGGTGGCCAGGATGGAGACCGCCACGCACGGTATGGACAGCGGGTTGATGGGCCCGTCGGCGGCGTTGGTCATACTTGTTCAACACAAAAATAATTTTCTTCTTGGATGATACAACCCCTCGAGCATGCTTGGATCACCCATGAACGGCGGCCAGTCGCAGATGATGTCGATGAGCATGTCGTCCCTGTGCGCGGTGAGCGTGGTGGCGGCGGCGGGCGTCCTATTTTACATGCAGAGCAACAAGGGCAAGACCGCCCCCAGCCCCGCGGTCCCCCTGGCGGACAGCACCCCCGCTGGCACCGCGGCCCCTGAAGGCCTGGCGGCCGGCATGTACAACATCAAGTACGGCAGCGTGGGCATGGCCGTGGACCCCACGGGCTGTTCCTCGACGCAGGTTGGCTTCAACAGCACCGTAGAGAACGACAAGCAGGTGTGGAACTTGCGCCCCGTGCCTGGCCGGGCGGGCGTCTACTACGTGGCCTCCGAGCACAAGCAGTTTGAGAACGGGTGCCCCACCAAGTACCTGACCGCCCCCGAAAGCTGCGACGGCACCCCCAACCTGGACAACCCCCAGTACGCCGACCGTCAGTACTGGAGCCTGGTACCTTCCGGCGACGGCAAGTACATGCTGCGCAACATGGCGTGCGCCGACAAGCGCGCGGCCTCCTACCTGTCCTCCTCGGGGACCACCGGCGGGTTTGCCAAGGCCTCCATGACCTCCCGCGAGGGCTCGGCCTACTCCATCAACCCTTGGACGTCCGCCTAAAAAATTTCTTTGACACACGTCAATGGAGTACAACCGCGTGACCGCCATCCTCCTCATCCTGCTGAGCACGATGTCGGCGGTGTCCATTGCCGGCGGAGGCCCGTCCGGCACCATGCCGATGTTTTTCGCGATCGTGGCGACCATGGCGGCGGTGGCGGGCGCGGGCATGGCGTGGACCAAGGCGTCTCCCTGGGTGGTGCTGGCCCTGGTGGCGGCGGCGGCGGTGAGCGCGGGTCTGTCTACCGCGACAGAATATAGAGGTGTGGTCGTGGAAGCGCCCTACTACGAGGAACCCGCCGACGTTCAGGAACCTGTTGCGACTGCAATGCCAGTGGACGCCTACACATGGTGAAAAAAAAATCATGCTCCCACCGTAGAATGTCATATTACGGCGGCGGCATGGTTCCTCCTGGCGGCGGCGGCTCGTCCCAGATGATGTCCATTTCGATGTCGATGGTGCTGCTGTCTGCGGCGGCCGTGGGGGCGTACCTGATGATGAAACCCAAGACAACCCAGAATCAGCAGCTCCTCCAACAACAGGCAATGCAACCTGCCGCAGTGCCCGTGCAAAACGTGGCAGTGACGGGCGGGGTGCAAAACGTGGCGACCAGTGCCCCAGGCGGCGTGGGCCGCGGGATGGCGGGACGGTACCAGATCACCTATGGCGGCTTGAGCCTGGTGGTGGACCCCAAGGACTGCCAGACCAAGAACGTGTGGTTCAGCGACGCGACGGGGGGCACCAAGCACGAGTGGAATCTGCGCCTGGTGCCCGGCTTTGAGGACGTGTATTACATCAGCAGTCAGGAGCGGGCATTCGACAAGGGGTGCGACACCGCCTACCTGGAGGCCCCCAGCAGCTGCCAGGGCCCGGCGTCGCTCAACCGCCCGGCCACCACGGACCTGCAGTACTGGCGCCTGGTCCCCAGCACGGACGGCGGCTTTGAGCTCCAGAACGTGAGCTGCGCGAACAAGCGGTGGCCGTCCTTCATGATCTCCAGCGGCAACCAGGGGGGCGCGAGCAACACCGCCCGCCTCGCCGCCAGGACGGGGTCGCCCTACCTGTTCCGCAAGGTGTAAAAAAAATGTTGGGACACCCCAAATGGCCCCCGGCAACTCCAACGGCGCAGGCAACCAGCAGATGATGATGATGGTGGGCGTCATGTGCGTGTGCTGCGTGTGCATGATCGCGATCGCCGCGGGCGTGTGGATGATGCAGAAGAAGCCCGCGCCCACCCCGGCCCCCACCGACCCGCCTGCCCCGCCCAGCTCGACCGCCGAGGACACGGGGGGCGACATGGCGGGCGTGAAGACCATCAAGTACGGTGGCACGACCCTGGTGGTGCCCCCCAAGGCCAAGTGCAACCCCAGCGGTGCCCAGGCCCACAAGGTCTACCTGAACGACGGCTCTGAGGGCGACCAGCACCAGTGGAAGTTCATCGACGTGCCCGGTCGATCTGGGACGTACTACATCCGCAGCGAGCAGAAGAACTTCCGCAACGGCTGCAACCTGTACCTGACCTCCCCCCAGAGCTGCAACTCTGGCAACGACGTGGGCATCGACAAGTCCGGATACGCCGAGCGCCAGTACTGGAAGCTGAAGCCCACCGGTGACGGCTACCAGCTGGTGAGCGTGCACTGCGAGAACTCCCGCGGCAACAAGTACCTGATCAGCAAGGGCGTCCTTGGCGGCAAGAAGGCCACCGACAACACCATGCGCATGTCGGACCGCGAGGGCGCGATCTACAAGATCGAGGGC
>JACCDX010838737.1_pt1 | contig 28642 bp, 27 predicted proteins | sample 7449681 | NCBI WGS metagenome assembly JACCDX01 (sample SAMN15323450, study PRJNA562643) | freshwater metagenome | isolation source: river surface water | place: USA:Blue River Watershed | collected 2017-08-18
ACAGATTGGGGAGGGGCAGAAGCGCGTAGAAGCGCGCGCCTATATGCGTGCAGTTACCAATCTAGGAATTGGCGCAGGTACATTGATAGCAGGTATAGCACTGGCAATAAATACCGCGACGGCATACAAAACCATGATTGCACTTGATGCGCTCACCTTTATTTTTGCGGCCGCTGCCTATTCACGAGTGCCAAATATTCCACCAACTTTACAAGCACATGAGAAATTTGATTGGACGGTTTTAAGAGACCACAGATATATCGTGGCAACTGCGTTAAATGGCGGCCTAACCCTTCATTTCTTAATTCAAAACATTGCGATACCAGTCTGGGTGGTGCAAGAGACAAATGCGCCAAGGTGGATGATCTCAGGAATTATGTTGATGAACACCATTGCAATCGTGCTCTTTCAAGTCCGAACCAGTAAGAAGTCAACTGATATTCAAATTGCAGTTAAACAATTTCAAAGTGCATCGTTGTATGTGGCTATCGCGTGTTTGATTTATGCGACTTCTACCGGGGTGAATGCATGGTTAGCATCTGCAATTTTATTAATTGCGATGGGCGTTCATATCGCCGGAGAGCTAGTGGGATCTAACGCCTCGTGGATGATTGCAATGGATTTAGCAGATGAACGTCGCCAAGGCGTCTATCAAGGAATTTGGTCGATGGGATTCGGCTTAACTGACATGATTGGTCCGTCCATTTTGGTGGCGTTAGTAATCGGAATTGGCCAAATTGGTTGGGTAATTCTTGCGGTTTGGTTTATTTTGGTCGGACAGATGATGCGTTTTCACCTTAGGAAGATTTAATAAATCGCGAACCTATCGCCATGAATATCGCTAATGCGGCAGGTATTAACATCGCCCAGCGCAACGTGATGACCTCTGCAATATAACCAATGGTGGGTGGTGCGCCGAGGAATCCAAAATAAGAAATTCCAGAAACTATTGCCACGCCTTCTGATGGTGCGATTTTTCCGGCAAAACGTTCTCTAGCTATGGTCGCACCTGCGCTAAACACCGCAGGAATCACAACCGACATACCCAATCCAATTGCAAACCATGCGAATATTTGACTATAAATATTGCCAATTAAAATTCCAGCAGTTAATCCGATTCCGGTAGTTAATCCGGCACGGAAGAGAATTTTGAAGGTACCAAAACGCTCCATAATGTAATCACCAGCAAAACGACCGCCGACCATTCCAATATTGAAAACAATGTAGGGAAGCGTTGCTAGAAAAGGCGAAGCGTTAAAGGTATCTCGCGCCAAAATTCCGCCCCAATCTCCAGCAGCGCCTTCGTTAATTGCTGCGGCCATACCAAGCAGGCCAATAAAGAAGAAGATTGCTGGCTTCTTTAGAGTTTTCTCTTTTTTAACTTCATCGCTCTTATGAATATCAATCTCCGCAGGAAGCCATAAATTTCGAACTGCAAGAGCCATCAAAATGAAAAGCAGAGCGAGCAGAAAGCATTGATTCTGAATTGAAATATTTATTTGGGCAAATAAGCCGCCAACCAAGCCACCCGAAAGTGCGCCTACGCTAAATAGCGCATGGAAATTGCTCATTAATTTACTTTTTGTTTCGTGCTCAAGAGTCGCAGCATGGGAGTTCATAGCTACATCTTGAATAGTTAAGAAGACGCCAAACACAAAAAATGAGATCGCAAGAGGGAACGTGGTATTTGAAAAAGCTATTGGAATGAGCGCAAGTGCAGTAGCGATTGATCCGAAAACTGCAATTGGCTTTGAACCTTTACGTGCAATTACTTTGCCAATAAAGGAGAGCGCGAATAAAACTCCAAATGAAATGCAGAACAACATTCTTCCGATTTCGCCCGTTGAAGCATCCAACTGGATCTTAAAGTCGGGAAGTCGCGCTACTAAGGCGCCAACAGAGAACCCGTTTGCGATAAATGCGGTACGTACCGCCAACTTTGCACTCTGCACCTGGTTAGCCTACAAGTAACGTTTGGCTTCTTTAACCGCTACCGCACTCAGATTTGGGTTTTCACTTAAGAATTGCTTAACAGATGTTTTATCAAATCTGGAGATATCTCTTAAGGCCCAACCAATTGCTTTTACAATGAAAAATTCATCAGATTCGGCATGGTTTTGGCATAGTTTAAGAACGTAGCTAACTTCAGTAAGTCTCTTTCGCCCACGTTGATGTTGTATAGACGATCGGATTAGCCAAATATTAGAACTCTTATTCCATTCATTAATTAACGTTCTGTTTGGAAATTTAATCGTTAGGGGCGCTAGCATCGCAGTGCCGAGACCATCCACAGTATCCCACCAGGGCTTCGATGTGATTAATTTTTCGCCGTATTTATCGAGGAAATTAGAATCTGCAGATTCAAGAAAATACTCAATTAAGTCGTACGCTGCGTAGTGAAATTCCCGCTCATTTTGTTTCATTAAAGCTAGAGCGGATAGCCCAAGTTCATCACTAGTTGGCTCAGGTATAGATGCAAATATTTTCTTGAGAATTTTGCGACGCGTCGGGGCGTCAATGCCGATGAATGGGGCAATGCCTTTCATGTAATTGAATGCCCCGATGCTGCGATTGCGATTTTGATGCTTAGGAAATTCATGCTTAATCGCCGTGATTACTCTTTTTTGAAAACTCATTACTTTTAATATAAATGAAAAACCCCGCTATTGCTAGCGGGGCTAATCATGGTTCGGCTAGGAGAATTAGCCATGTCTATTTGGATATTTTAGATATCGTAGTAAAGCTCAAACTCAGCTGGATGTGGACGTAGTCGAACATAGTCGACCTCTTCCTTGCGCTTGAATGCAATCCAAGTTGAGATTAAGTCATCAGTAAATACGCCACCCTTTGTTAAGAATGCGTGATCCTTTTCTAGCGCATTTAGTGCGGCATCAAGTGAACCTGGAACCTGTGGAATCGCAGCAGCTTCTGCGCCTTCTAGTTCGTAGATGTCCTTATCGACTGGTGCCGCTGGTTCGATCTTGTTTTCGATTCCATCGAGACCTGCCATCAACATAGCCGCGAAAGCTAGATATGGATTTGATGATGGATCTGGGCAACGGAACTCAATGCGCTTTGCCTTTGGATTTGATCCGGTAATTGGGATACGGATACATGCAGAGCGGTTACGTGCTGAGTAAGCAAGGTTTACTGGAGCTTCATAGCCTGGAACCAAACGACGATATGAGTTAACGGTTGGGTTAGTGAAAGCAAGAAGTGATGGTGCATGCTTCAAAAGACCACCGATATACCAACGTGCCATATCTGAAAGATCGCCATAGTTGCCAGCTTCGAAGAATAGTGGCTTGCCATCTTTCCATAGAGATTGGTGAACGTGCATACCTGAACCATTGTCACCATAAAGTGGCTTTGGCATAAATGTTGCTGTCTTTCCATTCTGCCAGGCAGTGTTCTTAACTACATACTTGAACTTCATAATGTCATCACCTGCGGTTTCGACATCGCTGAACTTATAGTTAATTTCCATCTGACCTGCTGTACCAACTTCATGGTGTGAGCGTTCGACTTCTAGACCAACTTTTTCTAGTTGCATAACGATTTCGTCGCGAAGATCTGCAAACTGATCTGTTGGAGAAACTGGGAAGTATCCACCCTTAATTCGTGTGCGATATCCGCGAGATGGTGTGCCATCTGCATCGAACTCTTCGCCACGGTTCCACCAACCTTCGTAAGAATCAATGTGGTGGTATGCCTCGTGCATATCGGTCTTAAAGCGAATTGCATCAAAGATATAGAACTCTGCTTCTGGCGCAAAGAAAGCTTGATCTGCGATACCGGTTGACTTTAGGTAGCCAACTGCCTTTGTTAAAACACCACGTGGATCGCGTGAGTATGGAGTGTTATCAATTGGATTATGAACAGAGAAGAGAATGATCAAAGTCTTCTCTTTGCGGTATGGATCTAGATATGCAGAGCTTGGAATTGGTAACAACTTCATATCTGATTCATGAATTGACTGGAAACCACGGATTGATGAACCATCGAACATCAAACCATCTGTAAACACGCTCTCATCAAACGAACCTGCTGGAACGTTGAAGTGGTGCTGAATACCTGGAAGATCGATGAAGCGAATATCAACAAGCTTCACATCTTCTTTCTTGATGTAATCAAGAATTTCTTTCGAGTTCTTAAACATTAAATCTCCCAATAGATTTATATTTTCTAGCAACCCATCTACGTTGAGGGCTCTAGCCTTTTTTCGTTCTTGCAGGTTTTTGGCCTGGCAGAACCATAGGGCGCACTTGTTAAATGGGCATACTCCCTTTGTTACAGTCTTGTTTCATGAGACCAGGAGGTAGGCTTCCCGCTATGTTCAATGGGCCGCAGGTCACACTTTTTCGCCGAATGGCAGGCATCGGCTGCGATTGGCTGGCTTGCTTGGTGATCGTTAGGGGCTTTAATTTAGATGGCCAATTCGCAACCTTGCTGGTCTTCTTTCTTGAGATGACATTTTTGACTGCATTTGGTGGCGCATCATTCGGTCACCGAATTGTCGGAATAAAAGTAGTTCGATTCAATGATGGAGGAGCGCCTTCACCGATTCAAGCAATCGTAAGGACTCTACTTATTTGCACCGTGGTCTTTGCCATTACTTATGATGAAAATGGTCGAGGAATCCACGAAAGATTAAGCGGAACCTTCTTGATAAAGAATAATAAAAATTAATTACGTAATTAAGCTGAACTAAACTTTTGGTACGCGTAAGTTCTTCGGCATCGGACCTTTTGGAATTGGCATGTTAAATCCACCAACGGCCTTTAAACGATTTCTAACTTCACGCACCTGATTATTAGAAAGTTCTTTAGGAAGTTTCTTCATGGTGCGCTGCAATTTATTTATTGCAACTCGGCCTTCGCCATCTCCAACGATCAATGTTGTTACTGGCACACCTGGTACGAATCTCTCGACTTTCTTAGTTTCTTCAGTCAACATGATGCGAACACCATTTGATCCTTCGCCAACTAATACGATTCCGGCACGACCAACTGCGCGGTGAACCATATCTTGCTGCTTATTTACCGCAACCATTGGAGTGGTTGTATAGCCACGTCGAATCGCCATCATGACTGAAGCGCCAGCCCCCATTACCCCTTCGATAGAAGAGTATGCGGCTCGATTAGCAACAAAACTAAATAGGAACATTGATCCCAGAAGTGCTAATGGCAAGGTAATGAAAGCGGCGTAAATAGGGCGATCATTTAAACTGCCGATGAGAACACCGATAGAAATAATGGCAACAAAAGTAAATGCCATTGCTGCGCCAATCCATGGCTTCTCTTTTTTAGTTACTTTATAGGCTTCGCGAATCTGTCCGAACATAGTTGGTGAGTTTACCCTTTCAAGTGTTATTCAATTACAGGCGCCGGCGCAGTGCCACCAAGTCGCTGCGGTGCCCAAGGCTCGCCAACATGACTATCTGGGTATTTCTCCTGCAATTTATGCAGCATCTCGATCATGGTTTTACGAAGTAGCGCCTCTGCCTCTTCAAGATTTCCGTCTTTAGAAAAATGCATTGGGGTGCCATAAGAGATATGCACCGGAATTGATTTGCGAGAAAAGTTTCTTGGCTGTCCCTTGGTCCAAACTCTTTGAGATCCCCAGATCACAACAGGAATCACTGGCACGCCAGCGCCCATCGCAAGCCTAACCGCACCAGATTTCATTGCTTTGATTTCAAAGGATTGACTGATGGTTGCTTCAGGAAAGATGCCAACAATTTCGCCATCGCGAAGTGCGCGAAGCGCGGTCACAAATGAGGCGCCACCATTTTCTCTATCAACTGAAATATGTTTCATGCCTCGAAGTAATGGTCCTGCAATTTTATTGTCGAATGCCGCTTTCTTTGCCATAAAACGGATATAGCGTTTTAGGTGTAGTGCGCCAGTTCCGATAAATGCAAAATCTAAATAGCTCACGTGATTGCTAGCAATTACCGCGCCACCTTTGCGAGGCAAATTGTCTTGACCTTCAAATTCGAATTGAATATCAAGACCTTTCCAGAGCGCCTTAAAGAGGCTAATTACTGGGGGATAAACCAATTCAGCCACGAGCTGCCATTGCCTCTTTATAAAGTCGACCAGCTCGATAACTTGAACGAACTAGTGGTCCGCTCATAACCCCTGAGAATCCAATAGCTTTCGCTTCATCTGCTAATTCGACAAATTCATTTGGCTTTACCCAACGAGAGATTGGGTGATGCATTGGAGTTGGTCTCAAATATTGAGTAATGGTGATGATGTCACAACCTGCATTGTGTAAATCTTTGAGCGCTTGAGTTACCTCTTCGCGCTCTTCGCCCATTCCAAGAATCAAGTTTGATTTAGTGATTAATCCAAAATTACGAGCCTGGGTGATCACATCTAATGAAAGGTCATATCGAAAAGCCGGACGGATTCGCTTGAAAATACGTGGAACGGTTTCTAGATTGTGAGCAAAAACCTCAGGTCGTGATTCGAAAACTTGGTTTAGTAATTCTGGCTTACCGCTGAAATCAGGTGCCAACATCTCTACGCCTGTTTCAGGATTTAATTCATGAACTTTCCGAATAGTTTCGGCGTAAAGCCAAGCGCCTTCATCTTCTAGATCATCTCTGGTTACGCCAGTGATGGTCGCGTATCGAAGTTGCATCTGCTTTACAGATTCAGCAACTCTACGCGGTTCATCGCGATCTAATGGAAGTGGTTTTCCGGTATCGATATTGCAGAAATCGCAACGACGTGTACAACGGTCTCCACCGATTAGAAATGTGGCTTCGCGATCTTCCCAGCATTCAAAAATATTTGGACAAGCTGCTTCTTGGCAGACAGTATGTAGACCTTCATTAACAACTAGTGATCTCAGTTGGGTGTATTCGGGACCCATCTTCGCCCGAGTTTTAATCCATTCAGGTTTACGTTCGATGGGAGTTTCCGCGTTACGAGCTTCAATGCGAAGCAGTTTGCGGCCATCAGGCGCTACCTTGGAATCGCTACTCATGGTTCTAGTTTACTTACTTGTGCGAGGGCCAGAACCATCTCTTTTTCAAGCGTAGGCGTAACTTCTTCGATTGAGATTTTGCGATTTAACTCTCGCTCCATGCTGGTGGTCTCTGCCTCAGGCATTCCGCATGGAACTATGGCATCAAATTTACTTAAGTCAGGAGAGACGTTTAAGGCGAAACCATGCATCGTCACGCCCTTGGCAACCCTTACGCCAATTGCTGAAATTTTTCTTTCACCCTTTTCATCTTTGATCCAAACTCCAGTTTTTCCCGAGATGGAGATGCCCTTAATGCCAAACTGATCCAGAGTTTTAATCAAGGCGCTCTCTAAAGTTCTAACAAATCCAACTACTTCATTTCGTTTTTCTAGTCGAACAATTGGGTAGCCGACAATTTGTCCAGGACCATGCCAAGTAATCCTCCCACCACGATCTACATCAATTACGGGGGTGCCATCTTGTGGTCGCTCTAAAATGTCAGTACGACGACCAGCGGTATAAACCGAAGGGTGTTCAATAAAAATCAGAGTGTTCTGTAATTGCCCATTTGCAACTTGTTCATGGATTTCTCGCTGTTTTTGCCAGGATTTTTCGTAATCAAGCAGTCCGCTATGAATTACCTTGATATCTGAGAGCGCTACTGGCACATCACCATTGTATTCCATCTAATTGGGTAGACTTCGGGAGTTAAATATAGGGAGAGATATATGCGCGTACGTGGTCGTAAAGCACTTTGGATTGCAATTATTACAGTTGTAGCTTGGCTTGGAATATCTGGCGTCGCCGGACCAATGTTCGGAAAATTATCAACGGTACAGAAGAACGACAACTCTGACTTCTTGCCGACAAATGCGGAGTCATATAAATTCACAAAAGAGTATGAAAAATTCGCACCAACTTCCGACCGTGCTATCCCAGCATTAGTGCTCTTCCTTGGCGAAATAGATGAATCAAAGATTGCAGCAGCAAATGGTTTCATGCAGACTTTGCCAGCTAAGAGCGTAGAAGGAACCGATAAAAAGATTGGTGATTACTTAGTTCCAGGATCTCCGATTTTCGCCTTCCCTTCACAAGACAATCAAGCCTTACTCGGATCGCTCTCATTTGATTCAGCCAAAATTGCCGATCAAATTGGCAACGAGCCAGCTCTTCCGCTGGTAATCGAATCAATTAGAAATTACACCGAAGAATTTTCAAGTCAAGGTGGATTCGAATCACATGTGACTGGATTTGCTGCAATCTTTGCAGATTTATTCAAAGCCTTTGGTGGCATCGATTCGACTCTGCTTTATTGGACCTTAGGAATTGTGGCGCTAATTCTGATTGTGGTTTATCGCTCACCAATTCTTTGGATTCTGCCGCTATTTAGCGCATTAATGGCCGAATCTTTGGCTGGTGCGGTTATCTACACCCTTGCAAAAAATGATGTTCTAACTTTGGATGGGCAATCACAAGGAATTCTCTCGGTATTGGTAATTGGCGCGGCCACTGATTACGCGTTGCTCTTAATCGCAAGATATCGAGAAGAGCTACATCACCATGAGTCTAAATATGACGCCATGCGCATTGCGCTTCGCGGAGTAGTGGAACCAATCATCGCATCGGGCATGACCGTGACTATTGGACTTTTAGTTTTGATTCTTAGCGAATTAAAGAACAATCGATCATTGGGTCCGGTAGGCGCAATTGGAATTGTTGCTTCAATGATTACCATTTTGACCTTGTTGCCAGCGTTATTAATTTTGTTTGGTCGCTGGATTTTCTGGCCACGAATTCCTCGTCACGATGATGTTGATGAGAAGTTGACCGGAACTTGGGCAAAAGTTGCTCACGCAACTGCTCGTAATCCTCGCAAGTACGCAATTGTTACTTCGATAATTCTTTTGGTTATGGCTGGCTTTATCACCACCCTAAAGGCTTCCGGTATTTCCACTTTAGAAGGCTTTACCAAGAAACCGAAATCTTTAATTGGACAAGAGCTATTACTTGAGCACTTCCCAGGTGGACAAAATCAGCCAACTCAATTAATTGTTGCTAAAGATAAATCTGAAGAGATAATCGCGGCAGTAAGCAAGATTGACGGAGTAGCATCAGTTGCGCCAGAAATCTTAGATCCGGCCAACCCAACCGTCATTGAAAATGGCGGTCGTATCGTTTTGGATGCCACTTTAGAAGTTCCTGCCGATTCAAATGCTGGTAGAGCGTTAGTGCCGCAGATTCGCGAAGCGGCGCATGCAATTGATGATGCGGCTTTAGTTGGCGGTATCAGTGCAACTTTCTACGATGTAGATGTGGCATCAGAACGCGATCGCAATCTGATTATTCCAATCGTGTTGTTGATTATTGCCGTGATTCTCGCATTGCTACTTCGTAGCATCGTTGCAGCGCTAATCCTGTTAGTCACGGTAGTGCTCTCATTCGCTGCAACCTTAGGCGTTTCGGCTTTCGTATTTAACAATATCTTCAATTTCCCAGGTGCAGATACCTCATTCCCACTATTTACATTCGTATTCTTGGTGGCGTTAGGTATTGACTACAACATTTTCTTGATGACACGTGTTCGCGAAGAAGCGCTAAAGCTTGGCACTAAAGCCGGAACCATTAAAGGTGTGACCGTCACGGGTGGGGTAATTACCTCGGCCGGTGTGGTCTTAGCTGCAACTTTCACCGTGCTTGGCGTTTTGCCACTAGTAGCACTGGCACAAATTGCTTTCGCAGTAGCGTTTGGTGTTTTGCTAGATACCTTGGTGGTTCGTTCACTATTAGTACCGGCGCTAGTTCACATACTCGGAAAACGAATTTGGTGGCCAGCTAAATTAGCTGATTAATCATGCGCGTCGGCATCTTTGGTTATGGGCTTGCAGGAAGAGTATTTCATGCACCCCTAATCAAATTTGCGGGTATGGAAATTGTGGCAATCCAAACTACAAATTCTGAACGTGCAGCACAAGCTAAAGCTGATTTTCCAGATGCAGTAATCTGTGCAGATTCAAAAGAATTGTTAGCACAGAATTTGGATTTAGCAGTTGTGGCTTCAGTAAATACTGCCCATGAAGCAAATGCCAAGGCTGCGATTGATGCCGGAGTAGCGGTTGTTGTTGATAAACCAATGGCAACAACATTGGCAGGCACTCGCGAACTTTATAATTATGCCGAGAGCAAGAACGTGCCAATTACTGTTTTCTTCAATCGACTTTGGGATAGTGACTCGTTAACTATCAAGAGTAATCTAGAGTTAATTGGCACTCCGCACCGCTTTGATGGCAGATTTGAAAGATGGCGTCCAGATTTAGCAACGCAATCATGGAGAGAGCAGACATCTTCGGCTCAAGGCGGGGGATTACTTCTTGATCTGCAGTCACATTTAGTATCAACTGCAATTGATTGTTTCGGACCAGCAAAATTGCAATATGCCAAAATCCAATCAGTTCGCGGCGCTTCCGATGATGATGTGCTTTTGGTCTTAGAACACGAAAGTGGATGCATCTCCTCGCTTGCGGCAAGTGCGATTTCTGGTGCGCCTGGACCAAGAGTTAGGTTGTTGGGCGATAAAGGCGCATTAGTGGTTAAGGAATTAGATCCACAAGAAGCTTTGCTCCGCTCTGGCAATTATGTTGATGGAGATAAACGTGCAAAAGTTGAGCTACATAAAGGCTCTGAAATTACAGAAGTTTCAGCAGTGCCCGGTAATTATCAAGCATTCTATGAACTTATGTTTGATTTCTTAAAAGGAAATGGTCCAATTCCGGTTTCGAAGACATTAGCATTGCAAGTAGCCGAAATTATTGATCAGGCAAGGAATTTTAAATGAGCACGGTGGTTATTGGCGCTGGCTTAGCCGGTTTAAATGCGGCGTTGACCCTAGAAAAAGCGGGTAGAGAAGTTATATTGCTTGAAGCATCAGATCGCGCAGGAGGCAGAGTTGCAACCGATGTGGTTGATGGGTTTCTACTTGATAGAGGATTTCAATTAATTAATGCCAATTATCCTGAATTAAAGCAATTAGAAGTTATTGAGAAAATTGATTTTGTTGAAGCACCAAGAGCTGTAGCTATAACTATCGAAGGAAAAGAGAATTTCTTAGGCGATCCACGTCATCATTTAAGCAGCGCCTTAAATACAAGTACCGGTTCGCTAAAAGAGAAAATTGGATTAATTAGTTACCTGACTAAATCTCCAAAGTCTGGAATTTCGGTTGCGGCACAACTTCAGTCTCTCGGCAAAACCTACGATCGAGTACTCAGACCTTTTTTAACTGGAGTCTTTCTATGTGATCCATCAGAGGTAGAGGCTTCAGTAGGTAAAGAGTTAATCAATTCTTTTGTGACCGGACGACCAGGTTTACCAGCTAATGGTGCAGGTGCATTAGCGGCAGCACTTGCCGCCGGCGTTTCAGATATTAGATTCGATGTACGAGTAGATGCCATCAAGGATAGATACCTAAAAACAAGCGATGGAAAAGTAGAGTTCGATTCTTTGATTGTTGCTACAGATGCAAACATAGCCGCACAACTTTTGGATATTGAAGAAGTGCCACCTATGGTTGGCTGCACAACTTGGTACCACGTACCTGATGCCTCACCTTCTGATAAGCCATATTTATTATTAGATGGAATGCAGGCTGGTCCAGTGGTTAATTCGATTGTAATTAGCAATATGGTTGAAAATTATGCTCCAGTAGGTCGTCAATTAGTCTCAACCACGACTATTCAACGCGCTTCGGAATCAGAAGTGCGTCGCCATTTAGCTGCAATGTGGGGAACAAGTACTCAACATTGGGAGTTGCTGGCTAAATATGAGATCCCGGCTGCGCTACCACTTGCAAGAGTTGGCAAGCGTTTGGCAAATAATGTTCGCATTGATAAGAATATTTTCGTTGCTGGTGATTGGCGCGAATCGCCTTCACAAAATGGAGCGCTTAAATCTGGTAGAAGAGCAGCTGAAACTTTAATCAGTCAGCGCATCTAGCGCTGGTCCGATATGTGGGAAATCAAAATTAAATCCTGCATCCTGCAATACACCAGGTAGAACTTTCTTCGACCCAAGAATTTCAGTACTAAATCCGCCCAAAGCAGCTTTTAGTGCAAAGGCTGGTGCGGGAAAAAGCGCAGGACGACGTAATGCACGAGCTAAAGCTGAGGTAAATTCTTGATTAGTAACAGGATTTGGTGAAGTTAAATTAACTGCTCCGGAGATTTGGTCATTCTCCATTAAGAATTCAATTGCGCGAAGATGATCATGCAGAGTAATCCAAGACCACCATTGCTTGCCATTGCCAAGCTTTCCGCCCAATCCGAAACGAAATAACGGAAGCATTCTGCCAAGTGCGCCGCCAGTTGGATCCAAAACCAAACCGGTGCGAATCTTCACGGTGCGTACATCGCTAGCTAAATCTGCTGCAGCTTCCCATTCGCGGCAAACAGCAGCTAGAAAATCATCGCCGCCACGATCGCTTTCGACAACAGCACGATTTCCGGTTTCGCCATACCAACCGATGGCGGAAGAAGAGATAAATACCTTTGGTTTTACTTGTGCAACTGCATTTGCAATAGTGGTGGTGCCAAGTAGACGTGAATTTAGAATTTCTGATTTATATTTCTTGGTCCATCGCTTGTCACCCACTCCAGCTCCAGCTAAATGAATAACTGCATCAACGCCAGCGAGAGAATCTAAATCAATTTCAGATTGCGCTGGATTCCAGAAGATTTCCTCAGGAGAGACCGTAGGGCGGCGGACAAGTCTTTGCACGGTGTAGCCATCGCTCTTTAACTTTCCGACTAGCGCAGTTCCGATCAGTCCAGAAGCGCCGGTGATGGCTATACGTTGCAAGATTTAAAGTCCTAACTCTGCTTCAAAGTTGCCAGATTCAAGACGATCTTTAAGAGTAACCAAGAATCGCGCAGCATCTGCGCCATCTACGATTCGATGATCGTATGAAAGAGCAAGATAAACCATTGATCTAATTGCGATGGTTTCGCCACCGTCAGCACCTTTAACAACCATAGGACGTTTTACAACTGAACCCAGTCCAAGAATTGCGACCTGTGGTTGATTAATAATTGGAGTATCAAATAGCGCGCCACGGGAACCGGTATTTGTTAATGTAAATGTGCCGCCACCTAATTCATCTGGCGTTACTTTGTTATCACGGGTGCGTGCGGCCAAATCTGAAATCTTTCTCGCGATGCCACCCATATTTAAGTCACCAGCGTTATGAATTACCGGAACTAATAAACCTCGTTCGGTATCAACTGCAACACCAAGATGCTCTGCACCGTGGTAAACAATATTTTCGCCATCAATAGATGCATTAACCACCGGATGCTGCTTTAAAGCTTCGCAGACTGCTACCGCAAAGAATGGAAGGAACGAAAGCTTCACACCTTCGCGGGCTTCGAAATTCGCTTTTGCCTTATCGCGAAGTCGAGCAATCTTTGTGACATCTACTTCAACAACAGTGGTTAATTGTGCTGAAACTTGTAGAGATTCAACCATCCGCGCTGCAATAACTTTACGCAAACGAGACATCGGAACAGTTGTACCACGAAGTGGAGATGCTGCAACCGGAGTTTTTGGTGCAGTTGATGTCGAAGTAGCTGCCGGAGCAGAGCTGGCAACTGCAGCTGGAGCCGCAGGTCGAGCTGCCGCTTCAATATCTTCTTTGCGGATACGTCCACCAACACCGGTGCCTTTAACATTTGCAAGGTTTACACCAAGTTCTGATGCCAATTTTCTAACAATTGGAGTTACATATGCATCTGCTGGTTGCGTAACGTTAGCGGCGGCAGAGACAGGTGCTGGCGGTGCAACCGGAGTTACCGGAGCAGCTGCAGCCACAACTGGTGCCACTGGAGCAACGGGAGCAACGGGTGCTGGAGTAGAAGCTGGAGCAGCAGGTGCAGGTGCAGATCCGGAAACTCCAATTACTGCAAGGCGCGCACCAACTGCAACAGTGGTATCAGCCGGAACTTCAATTGCGGTAATCACGCCAGCGGCAGGGGATGGAATTTCGGTATCGACTTTATCTGTGGAAACTTCTAGAAGTGGTTCATCAATTGCAATTGAATCACCAACGTTCTTTAGCCAACGGGTAACAGTTCCTTCAGTAACAGATTCACCCAAAGCAGGCATGGTCACAACAGTCCCATTTCCATTTCCGCTTGCAGCTACTGGTGCAGCTACTGGTGCAGCTACTGGTGCAGCTACTGGTGCAGCTACTGGTGCAGCTACTGGTTCTGGTGTTGTAACAACTGGTGCGGCAACCGGAGCTGGTGTTGCAGCAACTGGAGCAGCAGCAGCGCCATCTGCGCTGATGATTGCTAACTCAGTTCCAACCGCAACAGTTTGATCTGGTCCGACTACGATTTTTTGCAACACACCAGCGGCAGGGGATGGAATCTCGGTATCAACTTTGTCGGTAGAGACTTCAAGAAGTGGTTCGTCGACTGCAACCACATCGCCTTCATTCTTGAGCCAACGTGTAACAGTGCCTTCGGTAACTGATTCGCCAAGTGCTGGCATTGTTACTGAAAATGTCATCTAACCGTTTCCTTTGTTCGTCAGTTGCTTATTATCTAAAAATTAACCGTGTGCGTGAAGCGGCTTGCCAGCTAATGCCAAGAAAGCCTCTCCCATAGCCTCATTCATTGTTGGGTGAGCGTGTACAAACGGCGCGACATCTTGTGCATTTGCTTCCCAGTTATAAATAACTTGCGCTTCGCCGATTAATTCGCCGACGCGAGCTCCAACCATGTGAATACCCAAAACTGGGCCACCTTTTTGCTGAACTAGTTTGATTGAGCCTGCGGTTTTTAAGATCTGCGATTTTCCATTTCCAGCGAGGTCATAAGAAATTTCTTCAACATCGTAACCACGTTCTTTTGCAGTTGCAGTCGAAAGTCCAACTGAAGCTACTTCAGGTTCGGAATATGTAACACGAGGAACGCCATCGTAATTAATAGGACGTGGGTTTAGACCAGCAATCTCTTCAGCAACCAAGATTCCTTCTTGGAATCCAACGTGTGCAAGTTGCAGTGTTGGAATCAAATCGCCTACCGCCCAAACGCCTGGCACATTGGTTCGGCACTTGTTATCAACCAATACATAACCACGATCCATGGTGATGCCTTGCTCTTCATATCCAATTCCCGCCGAAACTGGACCACGGCCAACTGCGACCAAAAGTACCTCGGCAGTAAATGACTTGCCGTTCTCTAAATTGACGGTGACAGAATCGGCATTGACAGTATGAGATTGATATTTGCTACCAACTTCAAATTCAATTTTACGTTTACGGAAAGCGCGCTCTAATTGCTTAGAAGAAGTTTCATCTTCAAGTGCAATCAATCTTGGAAGGCCCTCAATAATGGTGACATCTGAACCGAAAGATTTCCAGACCGAGGCAAATTCGCAACCAATAACTCCGCCACCAAGAACAATTGCGCTCTTTGGAACATAATCCATCTTAAGTGCTTGATCAGAAGTGATTACGCGCTGACCATCTATATCTAATCCAGGTAATGTTTTTGCATAAGAACCCGTCGCTAGAACGACATTCTTGCCGGTGTATTGCACACCATTTACTTCAACAGTATTAGGGGAGACCAACTTTCCCCAACCTTCAACATAAGTTACGCCGTGAGCTTTTATTAAACCTGAGAGACCTTTATAAAGTCTTGAAATCACACCATCTTTATATGCATTGACGCCATTCATATCTATTGAGTTGAATGTGGCTGAGACACCGAAGTCGCCAGCATGGCGCGCGCTATCTGCGACCTCTCCAGCATGAAGTAGCGCCTTAGTTGGGATGCAACCGCGATGAAGACAGGTGCCACCAACTTTGTCTGCTTCGATTAAAGCAACTGATAGTCCGAGGCTCGTTGCGCGTAGCGCACATGCGTAGCCACCAGAACCGCCACCCAGAATTACAACGTCATATGACATCTATTTCTCCAAGTACTTAGGAAACTCTTTACGATTCCAACATATGAAAATATCTTGATTTCGTACGGGGCTATCCTGCCACTTGCGCTTGTTTATGGGTAATCGGGAGCTATTTAGCCATTTCAATCAATGAGCGAACCGATATGCCGGTAGCGCCTACAGGGGTATATCCGTGGGCTTTTCCAGTATTCAATTCGACGCCGGCAATATCCAGATGTAACCAAGGTAACTCATCATTGATGAATTCCTTCAAGAAGAGACCGGCCACTAACGCGCCACCCATTCGCTCGCCAATATTGGCGATATCGGCAATTGGAGTATCGAGTGATGGGCGTAGTTCTTCCGGAAGTGGCAGTTGCCAAAATTGTTCTCCAGTGGAATCTGTTACATCTAAGAACTCTGCGCAAAGATCATCGTTATTAGTCATTACTGCAGAATAACGAGTTCCGAGCGCCACAACTTTTGCGCCAGTCAAAGTTGCAACATCAATCATCGCATCTAGATTTTTGTTCTCTTGCGCCTTAACCATTGCATCGGCAAGCACTAAACGACCTTCGGCATCTGGGTTTAGTACCTCTACAGTTTTTCCACCGTAAATTGTTATTACATCTGATGGGCGGGTAGCGGTATCCGAGACCATGTTCTCAGCAAGCGCTGCCCAAGCGTCGATTGCAATAGGTAATTTCAATTCCGCAATTGCCATCAATGCACTTACTACGGAAGCAGCACCGGTCATATCAGCTTTCATTTCATCCATGTTGAGCGCAGGTTTTAGCGCTAAGCCACCTGTATCAAATGTGATGCCTTTGCCAACATATGCATATGTGCGTTCTGCTTTAGCAGGCTTATAGGAAAGGTGAACCAATCTTGGTGGATTGGCCGAACCTTGACCAACACCGATTAGTCCGCCAAAACCTTGGGATTTCAATTGCTTCTCATCCCATACTTTTATTTTTACGCCAGATACTTTCTTCGCTTTTTCATTTACCAATTCGGCAAACTTTTTAGGATTTAAATAGCTCGGGGGCATGTTTACTAAGTCGCGTGTGAAATGCGTCCATCTCGTAACTATCTCAACTTCTTTAAGCAATTTGCTATCGCCATCTGCATCGATATAAATCTCTGAAAGTGGAGCTTTCTGATCTTTTTTGGAATGCCCGCGGAAATCGACAAAAGAATAGGAACCTAACGCTGCACCTTCAGCCATCGCTCTGGCATCATTATCGATAGCAAATATCGCGCTCTTGTGGCCATGCAAACTCTGAGCAGCAATGCCAGCGGCTCTACGAATGGTTTCAGAAGAATATTCTTTCGCTGCCTTGCCCAGACCGGAGAATAGAATCAGTTTAGTTGAGGTGCCAGGTAATTTAATTACTTCATCAGCCTTGCCGGTTGCTCCAATATCGGTAAGTGACTGCAAGATTTCCCGCTCATCTAATTTGAGGGTCGAGACAATCTCTAAACCTTTCGCCCCTTTGGCTAAACCAACGACTAGAGCATCGCAATTCACTGACTTTTCGAGGTATTTAAGTTTGAGCATTTGGCAAGAGTATTGGATAACCTGCTCCCATGAAACATTCACCACTTGATGAAAAGCATAAATCTCTAGGTGCGAAGATGGCGGATTTCGGCGGCTGGGAAATGCCGATCGAATACCCAGGTGGTGGCGTGCTAGCCGAACATGATGCGGTTCGTACCCGTGTCGGAATTTTTGATGTTTCTCATTTAGGCAAGATTTCGATTAAAGGTAATGGCGCTAAAGATTTCATCAACAGCGTTCTTACCAATGATTTAAATAAAATTTCAAATGGCGAGGCGCAATACAACTTACTTTGCAATGACAAAGGGGGAGTAATTGATGACATCATCGCATACCGCAATAGCGAAGATGATATTTTCTTGGTACCAAATGCAGCCAACTGCGCCAAAGTTTATGAAGTCTTGAAATCACAGGCACCTGCGGGACTTGAGATCAAAAACCTCCATGAAGAGTATGCCGTCATTGCAGTGCAAGGACCGAAATCAAAAGCATTACTTGAGAGCGTTGGCCTAAACCTGGGTATGGATTACATGGCATTTAGCCATGGCGAAATTAGTGGCAACCAAGTGATTGTTTGTCGGACTGGCTATTCCGGCGAGCATGGATATGAAGTGCTACCTAAATGGGGAGAAGCTGGAAAAGTTTGGGATGTCATTGTCTCTAATTTAGGCGATGGCTTAGTCTGCGGACTTGGCGCAAGAGACACCTTACGAACGGAAATGGGATACCCATTGCATGGCAATGAATTGTCAGAAGCGATATCAGCAAATGTTGGTGGGGCGGCCTGGGCTATTGCATACGATAAAGATAAATTTAATGGCGATAGCGCACTTCGTTCAGAGAAAGAGGCCGGAATACCTCGCAGACTTCGTGGACTAAAATTAAAAGATCGCGGTATCCCTCGTGGGCATATGTCGATTTTGGTAGATGGCAAAGTTGTAGGAGAAACCACTTCTGGCACATTCTCTCCAACTCTAAAAGTTGGAATTGCACTTGGCTTAGTTGATACGGCTTACAAACTTGGCGATCAAGTCACTATTGATGTTCGTGGTCGCGAACTAGCGGCTGAAATTGTGAAGCTGCCAATGGTTCAACCAAACGTTAAGTAAATTTAATTTCACTGGCAAAAGATGCTTTGCGCGCAGCTCGCTGCAACGTTTTAAGAACTCCGGGTCCGATCGCAAGAATTAATAGCGCAGTGAAAATCGCCCGCGGCACATTCCAGGCCATAGATGATGCAAAGTGGTAAGTAATAAATCTTTCAAAGTTCTCTATAACCGCGGCGCCAGGAATGTATGAGAGTTGAGTTTTAGGTCCAAATGCCCAAGGCCAAAATTGCAGATCCATCAAGAAACCAAAGAACTCTGCGAGCAATAGCGATGCCAATGCCAATAATTGAATTTGAAATCTCTTAAATTTCGGTAGCGAACCGGCTATCAAGCCAATCCAACCAGCTGCAAATACTTGATAAGGCAACCAAGGTCCGAAGCCGCCAGTCAAAAAGGCTGATAGCAGCATTGATTGCACGCCAAGTAAGAAACCAAAACTGGCACCAAATACATAACTTGCCAAAATCAAAAGGAACCACATTGGTTCGATTCCTGCGGCTCCGGCGCCAAGCGGTCGTAGCGCAGCAATAATTGCACTTAACACTGCAAGGAGCGCTAAAGATTTTGCATCGAGGTTGGCTTGGCCAATTAGTGAGAGTAAGAGCAGGAGCGCAAGCGGTGTAGCTAGCCAAAAGAAAAAGCTACTTCGATTTTCATCGCTTATAAATGGCCAGAAAAAACCCAATGCGCTAATAATTGAAGTCGCAACTAATGCAAGAGCTTTAAATTTTCTAAAACGGAAAATCTCGCCAGTTTTCATTCGGCCGCCTTTAGGACATCCGAAATCGTAAGCCACTTACGCGGAGACATCACTTTGGTAACTTGCGGCGCAAATGACGGGGAAGCAAGCAAAACGTCCAGAGCATTTCCGTCAGCAACAAGTTCGCCTTCAGCAAGAATGATGATCCTTGAGGCAAGTTCAGCAACCAACTCAACATCGTGAGTAGCAATAAATACCGCGGCGCCATTTGTAGCGCTTTCGGTAAGCAATCTAATTAGTAGTGATTTACTTTCGTAATCAAGTCCTCTAGTTGGTTCGTCTAAAACCAAAAGATCTGGCTTTGGTGCAAGCACAATTGCTAGTACCAAAGCGAGCCGTTGACCTTCCGAGAGGTCACGGGGATGCGAATTCAATTTAACAGTAGGGGCTAATTCTTCAAGCAAACTTGCGGTGGTGCCAGACTTTAACCCGTTGTCACGATCAGTTTGTTCGCACTCGGCAGTTACACTCTGGTGATAGAGCAAATCATTGGCATCCTGCGGAATGTAGCCAATTCGCTTTGCGAAGTTGTTGATATTGCCTTTATACGAAGCCACATTTAGCAATGCCTTAATTAATGAGCTTTTACCAGCGCCATTTCGACCCATAAGCGCAATAATTTCGCCTGCCTTTATTTTTAAGTTTATAGGCTGCAGCGCAATGTTGTTTTCATAAGCCACTGAGAGATTTTCAGTTTCGATTAGATTTCTACCATAAACCTCGGGGGTTACTTCAAGTTCTTTCCCATTATTACGAATTGCTTCGGTGTTTTTTCTTAAATCTCTTACTGAAAGCGAGATTTGTGGAAGCTTTAAAGCACGTGCAAGTTTTACGATAGGCGGAGCAATTTTTGAGTCCTTAAGAATTTCTTCAGGCTTACCGATTCTTGTTTGGCCATTAGCGCTGATCTCTATAACCGAATCGACATATCCAATAACTCGTTCTAAACGATGTTCGGCAATTATTACCGTGATTCCAAGGTCGTGAACTAATCTCTGCAAAATAGCCAGCACCTCTTCAGCTGCTACTGGATCCAAAGCGCTAGTAGGTTCATCTAGCACCAGTATTTTCGGATGCAAGACCATCGCCGCCGCGATCGCTACGCGTTGCTGTTCGCCACCGGAAAGCGTTGCAATCTTTCGGTTTCTGATTTGATTCAAGCTAAGCAGATCGATAACTTCCTCGATTCGCTTACGCATGGTCTCTTCGGGAAGATTTAGCGCTTCCATTGAGAATGCAAGTTCATCTTCGACAATGTCAGTGACGAAACCATTAATTGGGTTTTGCCCGACTATTCCGATTAATTCAGCTAATTGTCCTGGTCTAACTGTGCGCGTTGAAATTCCACCTACTTCAACGCTGCCAGCCAAAATGCCACCAGTGTGGTGGGGGACTAGACCATTTATTAGACGAAGCACCGAGCTCTTACCAATTCCGGTCTCGCCAATTAAAAGTACAAATTCACCTTCACCAATTTCGAAATTTAATTTATCGAGAATGGTCCGTTCCGCAGTTGGGTATATGAGTGAAACATTCTGGAATTTGATCATATTGATACCGCCAAGAAGAGAATTGAAGAAGAGATCATCAATAGGTCGCGGAACATAAACTTCTGTGGCCGATATTTACTTCGTTTTCTGGAAACACCATATCCGCGTGAGTCCATCGCAGCTGCAAGATCCAAAGCGCGCGCCAGCGAATCCTCGAGTAGTGGCATAGCTATCTGTCTCCAGGAAAGGAATCTTTTGGTATTGATACCACGCATCTTTTGCGCAATTCGGATTCGCTTTAGATTGGCTACTAATTGTGGAGTCAAAGAGGTGGCAATAACCAAAACCATAGCCACTTCGTAAAACATTGGCGGCATCGCTCTTAATAGTGCGCGGGGATTGGTTAGGGCAGTTGCAGCTCCGAATAAAATAATGATGCTTGCAATAGTTAAGCTCTCTATTGCCGCAGACGAAATTCGCTCCCTGGTAACTGGCCCGCCCAGAGTTATTCCCGCCATCCAATTAGGAAGCGGTATTTGCGGAATATTAAATAGTGTGGTGCCAGGAACTGGAACTCCAATTACCACGCCAATAAAAACTCTAAAACCTATGACGACAAGAGCCAATTTCATTGCCCATTGAAAGCTATCAGCCCAAGGTCCGTCAGATTTGAATTGATAAACAATTAGAGAAGTCGCTATAACCACACCGATGGTCGCCCATGGATTTTGCAGGCGCACCAAAGTGGTGGCTAGGAGTGCGCTCCATAGCCACCAAGTCAGTGGGTGCAAATTCTTAATGTTTACTTTTTCTTAGCTAATGATTTAGGGGTCTGGATTTCAGTGCTGCACTCTTTTGCTGGAAAATTATTAAGCCCACAGACAAAGCCTTCAGCAGAGGTGCGCACCGGCACTACTTTGCTCAAGATATCCAAGCCGTTAGTACCGGCTTTCACACTTACGCATTGTCTAATAGTTTGTTGGACACTCTCGCCTTTAGGTGCAATTGAACGTAAACCGAATTCAACTACAACACCAATTCGCGCCATGCCTGCTTGGGGTTTTACACCTGCGCAGATAGCCTTGAAATTTGGCTTGAGCGTTGGATTGCCGGTGTCAACGGTGTCACTTGAAAATGAGAACTTCCAGCCTTCGATTGCGCCATCTTTAGGAGTCGAACCGGCTGGTCCAGTCAATGCGTAATTCCAAGTATTAGATCCTGGCGCGGCTTGGAAGTATCCCCAATAGCGCCAACCTTTTTCGGTGGCTGCGCTAGCTGGATTAATTGAAAACGTAAGTAATAGTGTGACAGTTGTTAGTGATGTGAGTGAAAAGAATTTCTTCACAGTTAAGTTCCTTAAATTTCAGGGAGACTTACTGGGCTTACCAAGAAACTAATAAAAAAGTCGTTCAGTTAATATTCAAAAATTGAATAATCAGTGAACGACATATCTGCAAGTCTTTTGACTAAAGCCCCGCAATCCTCGGCGGGTGGTCGATTCTTTCAAAAACAGGTAATCCGGCTTTAACGGTTGCGGGTCAGCGTTGGATTCGCACCAAACTTCCCCTGTTTTTTGAAATATTAAGTTGTAGGCTGGATACAACCATATAAAGGTCTAGGTAGCAAGAATCTGGCAAGGTAGACAGGGGAGAGTGTCTTATGGAGTACCGCAAACTCGGAAATTCGGGAATGTATGTATCTGAAATCGCTTTTGGAAATTGGATCACGCACGGTTCTCAAGTCGAACAAGATTCTGCCATTAAGTGCGTTCGCACTGCATTGGATTGTGGGATTACCACGCTAGATACTGCAGATGTTTATGCCGCGACTAAAGCCGAAAGCGTGCTTGGTAAGGCGCTAAAAGGTGTTCGCAGAGAATCTTATGAATTGTTTACCAAAGTTTATTGGCCAACTGGTTCGGGCAAAAACGATCGTGGCTTATCGCGCAAACACATCATGGAATCGGTGCACGCTTCGTTGAAGCGATTAAACACTGACCATATCGATCTCTATCAATTTCATCGCTTTGATTATGAAACACCACTAGAAGAATCTCTTAGCGCCTTTGACGACTTAATCCGTCAAGGGAAGGTCATGTATATCGGGTTCTCTGAATGGAACGCAAAGCAAATTTCCGCAGCCGTTAAAATTCAAAAAGAGCTCGGATATAACCGCTTTGTCTCAAGCCAGCCGCAGTATTCAGCGCTATGGAGAGTTATTGAGAAAGAGGTTGATCCAATTTGTCGAGACCACGGCATCGGACAAATTGTTTGGTCGCCAATTGCGCAAGGCGTGCTTACCGGAAAATATCTACCTGGCAAGAAAGCTCCAGCTGGCTCAAGAGCTACCGATAAGAAAGGTGGCGCCGGAATGATTGATCGCTGGATGCGAGATGACGTGCTAACTGCAGTGCAGAATTTACGTCCGATTGCTGAAGGCGAAGGACTAACCATGGGCCAACTCGCTATTGCCTGGGTATTGCAGAATCCAAATGTTTCCTCAGCAATTATTGGCGCTACCAAACCGGCTCAAATAAAAGAGAATGTAAAGGCAAGCGGAGTGAAATTAAGTAGCCAAACAATGACTGCAATTGATAAAGCGCTTGGTAATTTAATCGAAAGAGACCCAGAGAAAACTATTTCTCCAAATCCTCGTGCTTAATTAGAAGTTCTTGTCGCCGCGCTTGATTTGAGGTTTTGGAGCACGCATTCTTCGCATTTGAGTTGAACGAAGAAATCCGTAAAGCGCCAAACCTTTGGTGCTCTCATTTGGGAATTTCTCTGCAACGCGACGCTTGATACGTCGACCCAAGAACCAGCCATCAATAATTGCCACGAACATAATTGTGTACATTGCAAGAATAGAGAAGATGGCAATAGTTTGATTACGGGTCATCGAAACTAGAAGTACTACGAAGATAAATGGAAGGAAAAACTCTCCAACGTTTATTCTTGAGTCAACAATATTGCGAACATACTTACGGACTGGGCCACGATCGCGCGAAGGAAGTGCGCTCTCGTCGCCTCTTAAGAAGGCATTACGTTGGGCAATTCTTTGAACTCGCGCTTCGGCTTTTGCTGCTTTCTTCTCTTCCTTAGTCTTAGCAGGAGCTAGGGAAGCACCTCGCTTGACCGTCACCTCTTTGCGCTTGGGGGTCGGACGACCCTTACCTGTCACACTTGGATTCGTTTGAGCCTTCTCAGCCTTCTCAGTCATGGGCATATTCTTATTACAAGAGGCGTTATTGTCTAAACCAAAAGAAATTAAGGAGTAACATTCGACTTGCCTGGCCCTGGGTCTTTGTATTGATACCAGGCCAAGTAATCAACGGATATCAACGGAGAGAGCAATGACAACAGATACCGGCATCAGTCTTACCGAAGTAGCCAGCGCAAAGGTGGCAAGCCTTTTGGCTCAAGAGGGTCGCGATGACCTATACCTTCGCGTGGCGGTCCAACCAGGTGGATGTTCAGGCCTTCGTTACCAGCTCTATTTCGATGATCGCGCTATGGATGATGATGTTGAGCGCTCTTTCGGTACCGTGAAGGTCAAAGTCGACAAGATGAGCGATCCATACCTGGCTGGCGCAACTATCGATTTCGTGGACACTATCGAGAAGCAGGGCTTCACAATCGATAATCCAAATGCCCAGGGCTCATGTGCCTGCGGCGATTCATTCCACTAATGTCCGAACTCACCCAAGACATTCACTAAATGATCGGTTCCGCCTAGCTGCTGAACGTCAGAAATCTGTGTAATTGTGAGTGACCGCACCACGCGGGAATTCAGCCTTTTTTACGCTTAACACTAAGATTTGCCCATGCAATTTCGCTCTAAGCGAGGGGCCAAAGCGCTCCTTGGCGCACTCTTTGTATTCGGCGCCCTACTCCTAACCGGCTGTGAGAATGGCTCGGTTTATGGATATGAATCTGATTTATCAAGTGTTAACGAAACCTCGTGGCATCTATGGCGCGGAGCTTGGCTAGCAGCTGGCGCAGTTGGAATTTTTACCGCTGCGTTAATTCTCTGGCCAGTATTACGTCATCGTCGCAAAGAGGGCGATCCGCAATATCCAAAGCAGACTCAATACAACGTACCAGCTGAAGTTGCATACACACTTATTCCATTTGTAATTGTGGCAGTTCTCTTTTACTTCACTGCTCGTGATCAAGCTGTGATTACCGCAAAGGAACCTTCGCAAGTTCAACACACAATTGATGTAACTGGTTTCCAATGGTCATGGCAATTTGGCCATCAAGATGGCGGCAAAGATGCGGTTGTAACAGGTACACCTGCACAACCACCAACATTGGTACTTCCGCAAGGCGAGCGAGTTGCTTTTAATATTTATTCGCCGGATGTGGTTCATGGTTTCTGGATTCCAGCGTTCATGATTCAAATTCAAAATATTCCAGGCGTAACTAACCGTATTGAATTTACGGCAAACAAACTCGGGGAGTACCCAGGTCGTTGCAACATTCTCTGCGGACGTAATCACTCACAGATGGTTTTCAAAGTAAAAGTTGTAACTCCTGAAGAGTACGACACCTATGTTGAATCACTAAAGGCGGGCGCATAATGACAACTTACGCACAACCACCAGTAACTCAAATTACGCGTGCACCGCTACCACCGACTTCTAAAGGTCGACTATTTGTAAAGTGGATTACCTCAACTGATCACAAGACGATCGGTTACATGTACCTAATAACCACATTCGTATGGTTCTTAGTTGGCGGTTTATTAGCGCTCTTTTTACGTGCAGAGCTAGCTCGTCCAGGCATGCAATTTCTGTCTAACGAGCAGTACAACCAGATTTTCACAATGCATGGCACCATCATGCTTTTGATGTTCGCAACACCATTGTTTGTTGGTTTTGCAAACGTAATCATGCCGCTACAAATCGGCGCAGCTGACGTTGCCTTCCCAAGACTAAATATGTTCTCGTTCTGGCTATTCCTCTTCGGTGGAATTATGGCTACCGCGGGATTTTTAACTCCTGGTGGCGCAGCTTCATTTGGTTGGACTGCATATGCGCCGCTAGCAAATGCAGAGTATTCACCAGGTATCGGTGCAGATCTGTGGATTGTCGGTTTGGCAATGGGTGGTCTTGGCACAATTCTTGGTGGCGTAAATTTCATTACAACAATTTTCACAATGCGCGCACCGGGCATGACGATGTTCCGTATGTCGATTTTCTCCTGGAACGTTTTGCTTACCTCAATCTTGGTACTGCTTGCCTTTCCACCACTTGCAGCAGCTTTCTTAGCGCTTGAATCAGATCGCTTATTTGGTACACATATTTTCGATCCAGCCAATGGTGGCGCAATGCTTTGGCAGCATCTTTTCTGGTTCTTCGGACATCCAGAGGTTTACATTCTTGCGCTGCCGTTCTTTGGCGTCATCACTGAAATCTTGCCAGTCTTTAGCCGAAAGCCAGTCTTTGGTTATAAAGGTTTGATTGCCGCAACAATTGCAATCGCCGCGCTATCTGTTTCAGTTTGGGCGCACCACTTGTTTGCAACCGGACAAGTTCTACTTCCATTCTTCTCATTCATGACATTCTTAATTGGTGTTCCAACTGGTGTTAAGTTCTTTAACTGGATTGGCACAATGTGGCGCGGTTCAATATCAATGGATACGCCAATGCTTTGGTCAGTCGGATTCCTAATTACTTTCTTATTCGGTGGTTTGACCGGAATTATTTTGGCTTCACCACCTTTGGATTTCGCAGTATCTGCTTCATATTTCGTGGTGGCGCACTTCCACTACGTGCTATTCGGAACTGTGGTCTTTGCGATGTTTGGCGGCTTCTATTTCTGGTGGCCAAAGATGACCGGAAAGATGTTAAACGAGCGTCTAGGCAAGATTCACTTCTGGACACTTTTCTTCGGATTCCACTTAACTTTCTTGGTTCAGCACTGGTTGGGTATCAAGGGAATGTCACGTCGTTATGCAGATTACCTCTCTACTGACGGCTTCACTGATCTGAATATGCTTTCAACGGTAGGTTCATTCCTGTTGGCGCTATCCATGATTCCATTCTTCGTAAACGTTTGGATTACTCGTAAATCACCTAAGGTTGAATCAAATGATCCATGGGGTTACGGACAGTCACTTGAATGGGCAACTACATGTCCACCTCCACGTCACAATTTCTACTCAATGCCACGCATTCGTTCTGAAAGACCAGCGTGGGATGTAAATCATCCAGAAGCACCGATTGAAGGACATCATTAATAATGAAAACTAATTGGGTTCTCTTTACCGGTATCGGACTTTTCTATTCATTGATGGCGGCGATCTACTGGGTCATCGGCGGCGAACCAGTAGGTATCGCTTGTTTGATTCTTAGTTCTGCGCTTGCATTCATGGTCGGCTTTTACGTCTGGTTTACTCAACGTAAGATTGGCGAAATTCTCCCTGAAGATAATTTAGAGGCAGAGATTTCAGATGGAGCCGGCGAATTAGGTTTCTATTCACCACATTCTTGGTGGCCACTTCCAGTTGCAGCTTTTGCGGTCTTAGCTGGGCTTGGCTTAATTATTGGTTGGTGGCTAACTGCTATCGCAGCGGGCGGTTTGATTATTTCAATCGTCGGCTTTGTAACCGAATACGAACAGCCAGAAGTTTCAGCACATCACTAATTTATTCGAGGTAGTTTTTCTGGGGCTAGTACAAGGCCTTACAGAATTCCTTCCTATTTCCTCAAGCGCTCACCTTCGAATCGTTGGTGAGTTCTTGCCTAATGCCAAAGATCCTGGGGCAGCTTTCACTGCGATCACTCAGATAGGTACGGAACTAGCTGTCTTGATCTACTTCCGCCGAGAGATTTTATCGATTGTCAGAAATTGGACCGCTTTCAATATTCTTCGAAAGCGCAATCTAAATTCAGAGGCTCGTGCTGATAACAAAATGGGTTGGATGATAATCATCGGCTCAATCCCAATTTTTTGCTTTGGCTTTCTATTTCAAGACTCAATTAAAACCACTTTCCGCTCACTTACCTTAGTCGCCCTGATGTTAATAATCTTCGGTTTGATTCTTGGATTGGCAGATTATGTCGGCGATAATCAAAAGGGGAGCAGGGATTTAAATGTAAAGGAAGCTTTAATGCTGGGATTCGCGCAATCTTTAGCTTTGATTCCTGGAGTTTCAAGGTCTGGTGCGACCATTGCAGCAGGTCGTTTATTGGGTTTTAATCGTAGCGCTGCAACTAAATTTTCATTCTTTTTGGCCATCCCTGCAGTTTTAGGATCTGGCCTTTATCAGTTGTATCAAGTCATCAGCGATCCGACAACTGAAGTTTATTCATTGGGCGAAACGTTCATAGCAACAACCATCGCCTTTGCAGTTGGCTATGCAGTTATAGCGTGGCTGATGAAGTACATATCAAAGAAGAGCTTTCAGCCATTTGTTATTTATCGTCTAATTCTAGGTAGCGCTATTTTGATTGCAGTTGCTACTAATTTCCTAAATTAAAAACCCCCTGGCAAATAACCAAGGGGTTTTTAAGGGTTAACTTTCTAGTGATGCGAGTTATCTTCGAGTTCCTTAGCGCTTGGCTTTGGAATCTGAACCGCATTAGCTGCTGACCAATTTGCGCGAAGTTTGGCGCGTAATCTGCCTGGGCGGCTAACGCCATTTGCATCTACCTCAGGAAGCTCAAGCGCGCCTGCTTGTTCATGTGAAGTCAAAGTCCAGAGCTCTTCTTTTGAAAGCGGCTCATGAATTTCTACGAATTCACCATGAGGCAGACGAACCAAACGTCCGGTCTCGCGACCATGAAGCACTA
>JACCDX011183086.1_pt1 | contig 28626 bp, 26 predicted proteins | sample 7449681 | NCBI WGS metagenome assembly JACCDX01 (sample SAMN15323450, study PRJNA562643) | freshwater metagenome | isolation source: river surface water | place: USA:Blue River Watershed | collected 2017-08-18
AGACCATCCTCGCTGAAAAGCGGGCCGCCAAGTAAGGAATGAACATGACGGACACCCAAAAATCCCTCAAGCGCACCCTGATTGGCAAGGTCGTCAGCGACAAACGCGCCAAGACCGTCACCGTGCTGGTCGAGCGTCGCGTCAAACACGCGCTCTACGGCAAGATCGTGGCCAAGTCGTCCAAGTACCACGCCCATGACGAAAAGGGCGAGTACCACTTGGGCGACATCATCGAGATCACGGAAAGCCGTCCGATCTCGAAAACCAAAAACTGGGTGGCCACCCGCCTGGTTGAGAAAGCCGCCGTGGTCTGATCCCCACTGCTGCGACGCAGGGCCAAACACCCCGCTGAGCAAGGTTTTCAAAAACGACCCACAATGCGTGGGTCGTTTTTTTTCATTCAACCCCCAATCACGCTGGAGAGACCCCCATGATCAAAGTCGGAGACACCCTGCCCAACGCCACCCTGATGGAGTACTCGGAAGTCGAAGGCAATGGCTTCAGCATCGGCCCCAACCCCGTGGATGTGCACAAAGCCAGCGCCGGCAAGACCATTGCTTTGTTCGCCCTGCCCGGTGCCTTCACCCCCACCTGCTCGGCCAAGCACGTGCCTGGCTATGTGGCCAAACACGACGAACTGCGTAAAGCCGGCGTGGATGAAATCTGGTGCGTCAGCGTGAACGACGCCTTCGTCATGGGCGCCTGGGCGCGTGATCAGAAAACCAACGGCAAGGTGCGCATGTTGGGTGACGGCAGCGCCGATTTCACCAAGGCCACGGGCCTGACCCTGGACTTGACCGCACGCGGCATGGGTTTGCGCTCCAACCGTTATTCGATGCTGGTCAAGGACGGCAAGGTCGTGTCCCTCAACGTTGAAGGCCCCGGCAAATTCGAAGTCAGCGACGCCGACACCTTGCTCGCTCAAGCCAAAGCCTAAAAAAATAATTGGGGTCAGACCCCAATTATTTTCATCGCTGTTTGCAAGGGATCCGCAGGGGCCAGAAACAATGGGGGTCTGACCCCCATTGTTCAATCCAAGTCGACCCGCAGGTAGTGCGAGCCTGCGATCGGGTTGTGATAGTAGGGGGGCACTTCGACGAAGCCGAGTTCTTCGTACAGGGCCCGCGCCGCCTCCATGTCATCGAGCGTATCCAGCAGCACGCTGCTGTAGCCCATTTGGCGGGCCGCGTCGAGCACCGCTTCGGCCAACAAACGCCCCAGGCCAAAGCGCCGGAATGCAGGGCGCACGTACAGCCGCTTCATTTCAGCCGCGTTGGCCACGTCCACATCGTCGATCGGCCGCAGGGCACAGCAGCCCGCGAGCTCCCCTTCGACCCAAGCCAACAACAAGGTGCCCCTTGGCGCAGCGTACAGGCCGGGCAACTGGGCGAGCTCCTCTTCAAAGCCTTGAAACGACAGATCGATTCCCAGGCTGTCGCCGTATTCCCGAAAGATCGACGCCGCCGCGGCCAACTCGTTGGCCGATTGCGGCACCGCCAGGTCCACGGGCAAAGACTTCATGGCATCTCAGGCCCTGGGGGCCACCAGCCAGAACACCGCGGCCACACACACCGACCACAGCACCAGGGCCAACAGTCGCTTGCCAAAGCCGTCGTTGGAGGGTTCGACCGCATCGTCAACCTCCTGGTCACCCGTCACCATCGCGTGCACGATCTTGGGGTCGTGGCGGTGCGCATGCCAGCCGATCGCGAGCACGTGCAAGGCGATCAGGCTCAGCAACAGCACTTGACCCACGTCGCCGTGGTATTCCCCGGCCAGATCCGACAGCCAGCCGGGAGCGGCGGCATAGAGCGGGCCAGAAAACCCGTTGTCTTCGTTGTTGATGACCAAGCCGCTCATCACCTGCAAACCGAGCACGGTGAGCATCGCCAACACCGACAGCGCGCCCAGGGGGTTGTGCCCAGCGGGTGATTCATAACGACCCCTCAGGTGGTCTTTGACCTGGCTGGGCATGGGCACAAATTGGACAAACCGCGACCACTTTCCCCCAACCACCCCCCAGATCAGGCGAAACAACAGCAGACACAGCACCGAATAACCCAATACCGCATGAAGGTCCAAGGCCATGCCGCTGACCTTGCCCGACACCACCAGACCGAGAACGCACAACACCAGCGCCCAGTGAAATAGCCGAGTGGGCAAATCCCAAATTCGAGTCCTTTTCATGACCATTGGATTAACTATGGTTAAATGCCGACTGTACCCAATTTTTTCGTCCAAGGAGACCCCATGAAACGCATGTTGTCCATGGTTACAGCCGCATTTGCCCTGGTGCTGGCCCTGCCCGCATCGGCCCAGTTCGCAAAACCCGAAGACGCCATCAAGTACCGCAAGGCCGCTTTCACGGTCATGGGCGCCCATTGGGCGCGCCTGGCCGGCATGGCGCAGGGTCGCATCCCCTTTGACGCCAAAGCCGCCGCTGACAACGCCGCTGTGGTCGAGGTTGCCCACAAGTTGCCTTGGGCCGCCTTTGGTCCCGACACCCAGCAGGGTGACACCAAGGCCAAGCCCGAGATCTGGCGCGAGCCCGCCAAATTCAAAGAGGCCGAGGACAAGCTGTTGACCGAAGTGACCAAAATCGTGGCGGCCGCCCGCAGCGGCAAGCAAGACGAGCTCAGGGCCGCCTTTGCCAGCGGTGGCGGCGTGTGCAAGGCCTGTCACGACAACTTCCGTCAATAAAACCCGACCCTTTGCGCCGCCTGTCACCCTCGGTGGGTGGTTGGCGTGACGTGTGCCTAAAATGCCGTCATGAACTCTCTAGACGGCATTCGTATTCTGGATCTGTCCCGTGTCCTGGCCGGTCCTTGGTGCACCCAGAACCTGGCTGACTTGGGGGCCGATGTGCTCAAGGTCGAACGCCCGGGCGCTGGCGACGACACCCGCACTTGGGGCCCTCCCTACCTCAAAGACCCCCAGGGCGCCGACACCGCCGAGGCCGCCTACTATCTGGGCGCCAACCGCAACAAGCGATCCATCACCTGCGACATCGCCAAACCGCGAGGTCAGGCCTTGATCCGCGACTTGGTCTGCCACTGCGACGTCTTTATTGAAAATTTCAAAGTGGGCGACATGGCCCGCTACGGCTTGGACGCCGACAGCCTGCTCGCCCTCAACCCCAAGCTGGTGTATTGCAGCATCACGGGTTTTGGACAGAATGGCCCCTATCGCTCGCGGGCGGGCTACGATTATGCGATTCAAGGCATGGGCGGCCTGATGAGCGTGACCGGTGAGCGCGACGACCTGGGTGGAGGCCCGCAGAAAGTGGGCGTGGCCGTGGCCGATCTGTTCACCGGCATGTACGCCACCGTCGCCATCTTGGCGGCCCTGCGGCACGCCGAACGCACCGGGCAGGGCCAGCACATCGACATGGCCTTGCTCGACACCCAGGTCGCCATGCTCGCCAACCTGGGGGCCAACTACCTGGTCAGCGGTCAACACGATGGCAAGGTCCCGGGCCGCATGGGCAATGCGCACCAGAATGTGGTGCCCTACCAGGTGTTTGAAACCGCGTCCAACGAGCACGGCGAGCGCGACCACATGATCCTGGCGGTCGGCAACGACGGTCAGTTCGCCAAATTTTGCGTCGTGGCAGGGCACCCAGAATGGGCCCAGGACCCCCGCTTCGCCAAGAATGCCGACCGGGTGCGCAATCGCGCGGTGCTGGTGCCCCTGCTCGAAGCGGTGTTCAAAACCCGACGCAAAGCCCAATGGCTCGCCGACTTGGAGCAGCAGCAGGTGCCGGCTGGCCCGATCAACAACCTGGCCGAGGTCTTCACCGATCCGCAGGTGCGCGAGCGCGGCATGGTGAGTCAGTGGCGGCATTCGGTCGGCACGCCCTTTGAGCTGGTCTCCAGCCCCATGAAGCTCAGCCGCACCCCGGTGCGACGGGATTTACCGCCGCCGACCATGGGTGAGCACACCGAAGAGATTCTGCGGCAGGTGCTGGGCTACAGCGACGGTCAAATTGCCGAATTGCGCGCGGCCCAGGTCATCTGATGCGGAGCCCCTTCATCTGGGCCATCCGGCCCCGGCGGTTGACGTGGGCGGCGCTGTTGGGGGCGACCCTGTTGAGCAGCGCCTGTAACCCCAGCCTCAATTGGCGCGAGGTGCGTTTTGACGGCTTGCCAGGACGCGTCCTCTTGCCTTGCAAGCCCGATCGGGCCGAGCGTCAGGTGCCCTTGGGCGACGTCAAGGCCACGCTGCGCATGATGGGTTGTGAAGCCCAGGACCTGCATTTCACCTGGTCGCAGCTCGACTTGCCCCTGGGTCCGCTGCCCACGCAGGTCGTGCGGGTTTGGCAGCAAGCCAGTCTGGTGTCGATCGGCGCCGACCCGGCTGTGACCAGCCAGGTGCGCGCCCTGGCTTTGGCTGGCGCGCGCATGGACGTGCCACCGGCACAGCTCGCGGTCGTCGTTCCCTCGGGTCCGCAAGCCCATTTCTTTTGGTGGTTGCACGCGGGCCAGGCCTATCAACTCGCCGTTTACGCCAACCGCAACGCCGTTCCTGCTGCGGTGGTGCAGATTTTGCAGGAAGGCATCCAACTGCCATGACCCGGACCCAGGTGGCGTGGATATTCCTCGCTTTTGCCTTCGCATATTTTCTGTCGACGTTGGTGCGCGCCATCACCGCGACCCTTTCCCCGACCCTGATCGATGAATTTGGCCTGCAGGCGCGAGACCTGGGCTTGCTCGCGGGCGGCTATTTTTTGGGGTTTGCAGCGACCCAATTGCCCATGGGCCGTTGGCTCGACAGCCACGGTCCGCGCAAAGTGCTGTGCGCCTTGTTGCTGTTTGCCGTGCTCGGCAGCGTGACCTTCTCGATCGCCACCGAGTTCAACCACCTGCTGGTCGCACGCGTGCTCACGGGGGTGGGTGTCAGCGCCTGCCTGATGGCCCCCCTCACGGGCTTTCGCCGCTGGCTGCCGGCCACCAGCCAGGTCCGCGCCAATTCCTGGATGCTGATGACCGGCTCGCTGGGCATGCTGGCCTCGACCTTGCCGGTGCAGTGGTTGTTGCCCAGCATCGGCTGGCGTCCGATTTTCCTCGCGGTTGCCATCCTGAACGTGTTCGCCATCGCCTGGCTCTGGTGGCGGATCCCCACCTGGACCGCGGCCCAGGCCACGATCGCGGCGCCACACGACGACGCCAAAGCCTCTCCCCCAGAAGGCCTCTGGTCCGCCTACGCCCCGGTCTGGCGCAACCGCTACTTTCAGCGCATGGCCCCGTTGGCGTTTTTTGTCTATGGCGGCATGATCGCCATGCAGACGCTTTGGGCCGGGCCATGGATGGTCAAGGTCAGTGGCCACAGCCCACTGGAGGCCGCCACCGGCCTGTTTTGGATCAATGTGGTGATGCTTTTGACCTTTTGGGCCTGGGGCTTGGCCACGCCTTGGTTGGCCCGTCGCGGGTGGGGCCCCGATCGGCTCATCGCGGTGGGCTTGCCGCTGAACCTGCTGGCCATTCTTTGGCTGGTGTTGCAGGGGCCCGGCACCGGGGCCTTGGCTTGGTCGGTGTTTTTCGTCACTTGCTCGTTTGTCTCTTTGGCCCAGCCCGCCATCGGTCTGGCGTTTCCAGGTCACCTGGCCGGCCGCGCCTTGTCGGCGTACAACCTGCTCATCTTCGGCGGCGTTTTTCTGATGCAGTGGGGTTTTGGCTGGTTGGTCGATCTGGCGGCCGGACTCGATCTGGGTGTGGCCGCCCGCTTCCAGTTCGCCATGGCCTGTCTGGGGCTGACCACCGTCGCCTCGATGATTTGGTTTATCTGGCGTCGGGCCGATAATGGCGGCTAAAGGCCCAGCCCATGTCCAGTCCCCGCATTTTGCTGATCACCCATGCCCCTTTGGCGCACGCCCTGCGTCAATGCGCCTTGCATGTGTTTCCGGACTGCGCCAAGGACGTGATCGCGATCGACGTGCAACCCAATGAACCGCCCGCCGACACCTTGGCCGCCGCCCGCATCGCGCTGGACCATGACGGCCATCGCCCCACCCTGGTCATGACCGACGTGTTTGGCGCCACCCCATGCAACGTCGCCCAGAGACTGGTCGATGGCGTGCATGCCAAACTGGTCACGGGCGTCAACCTGCCCATGTTGCTGCGCACCGTGTGCTATCGACAGGAGTCGCTCGACGCCCTGGTCGCGCGCGCGCTCAACGGCGCCACCCAAGGCATCATGCAGGTGGCCATCACCGCCCCACAAAACCAGTCCAGACGAAGCCATGATCCAAACACGCGTGACCATCAGCAATAAGCTGGGCCTGCATGCCCGCGCTTCCGCCAAACTGTCCAAGCTGGCGGGGGGGTTTCCTTGCGAAGTCTGGATGACCCGCAACGAGCGCCGGGTCAACGCCAAAAGCATCATGGGCGTCATGATGTTGGCCGCCGGCTTGGGGGCCGAGGTCGAGCTCGAGACCGATGGCGAGCAGGAGCAACAGGCCATGGACGCTTTGCTGGCCCTGATCAACGACAAGTTCGGCGAAGGCGAATGACATGACCTTGGCTGTGCATGGATTGGCCGTCGCCCGAGGCATCGCCATCGGACGCGCGGTGCTGATCGCGTCCAGCCGGGTCGATGTGGCGCATTACTTCATCGAGCCCGAACAGATCGAGCACGAAATCAAACGCTTGTCTCTGGCCCGCGAGGCTGTTTCCGACGAGGTTCGTCGGCTGCACGACAACCTGCCCAAAGACGCCCCTCCCGAGCTGTCGGCCTTGCTCGACGTGCACCTGATGCTGTTGCAAGACCAGATGCTCGAAGACGGCGTCAAAGGCTGGGTGCAAGAGCGACTCTACAACGCCGAATGGGCCCTGACCAGCCAGCTCGAGGTGGTGGCGCGTCAGTTTGACGAGATGGAAGACCCCTACCTGCGCGAACGCAAAGGGGATCTGGAACAGGTCGTCGAGCGGCTGTTGCGCCAACTCAAGGGCCAACCCGACGTGATGGCGGGCGGTGCGCCCCAAGCCCGACGTGGTCTGCGCCAGCACGACCTGCCATTGGACGAGCAGGTCGAGGTCCCGCTGATCTTGGTCTCGCACGACCTGTCCCCGGCCGACATGCTGCAATTCAAACAAAGCGTGTTTGCTGGCTTTGTGACGGACGTCGGCGGCAAAACCTCGCACACCGCGATCGTCGCACGCAGCCTGGACATCCCGGCGGTCGTCGGCACCCGCCAGGCCAGCCACCTGATCCGGCAAGACGACATGGTGATCATCGACGGCGATGCCGGGGTGGTGATCGTCGATCCATCCCCCATCATCCTGGACGAGTACGCCTTTAAAAAGCGGCAGGCCGAAATCGATCGCGAACGGCTCTCGCGGCTTCGGCACACCCCAGCCGTCACGCTGGACGGCACTCGCATCGAATTGCTGGCCAACATCGAAATGCCCGAGGACACGCCAGCGGCGCTGGACGTCGGCGCGGTTGGCGTCGGCCTGTTCAGAAGCGAGTTCCTGTTCATGGGCCGCGAAGGCCAGTTGCCCGACGAAGAGGAGCAGTACCAGGCGTACTGCCGCGCCCTCGATGGCATGCAGGGCCTGCCGGTGACCATCCGGACCGTCGACATTGGGGCCGACAAGCCCCTCGACAAGGGATCGCGCGAGGACGACCACCTGAACCCGGCCCTGGGCTTGCGCGCGATCCGCTGGAGCTTGGCCGATCCGGCGATGTTCCTGACCCAGTTGCGGGCGTTGTTGCGCACGGCAGCCCGAGGCCAAGTCAACATCTTGATCCCCATGCTGGCCCATGCGCGTGAAATTCGTCAGACCCTGGCCCTGATCGATCACGCCCGTGTGCAGCTGGACAACCGGGGCCAGGCCCATGGCCCAGTCAAAATAGGTGCCATGATCGAGGTGCCAGCGGCGGCGCTGTCCTTGCCCCTGTTCCTGCGCCACTTTGACTTTTTGTCCATCGGCACCAACGACCTGATCCAGTACACCCTGGCCATCGACCGCGCCGATGAATCGGTCGCTCACCTCTACGACCCCCTGCACCCGGCGGTCCTGCGCCTGGTGGCCGACACCATCCGCGCCGGCCTGCAGATGGGCAAATCCGTATCGGTCTGCGGTGAGATGGCCGGAGACCCTCAACTCACCCGTTTGTTGCTCGGCCTGGGCCTGCGCAGTTTCTCCATGCACCCGACACAAATCCTGGCCGTCAAACAAGAGGTGCTGCGCGCCGACACCACCAAGCTCGGCGACTGGGCGCAAGCGGTGATCGAGGCCGAAGACCCCGCCAAACTTCTCTGAACCCTGAACATGAACCTCAAGCTGGGCTGTATCGCCGACGATTTCACGGGAGCCACCGATCTGGCCAACAACCTGGTTCGCGCGGGCATGCGCGTGGTCCAAACCATGGGCCTGCCAAGCGAGCCACTGCACACCCAGGCCGACGCGGTCGTGATCGCCCTCAAGACCCGCACCATCGCACCCGCTGACGCCGTGGCCCAATCGCTCGACGCCTTGCGTTGGCTCCAACAACAGGGCGCCACCCAGATTTACTTCAAATACTGTTCGACCTTTGACAGTTGGTACCAGGGCGATGTGCGAGGCAACATCGGACCCGTCACCGAGGCCCTGATGGCCGAGCTCGGGACCGACTTCACCATCGCCACCCCCGCCTTCCCGGACAACGGACGCACCGTCTTTAAGGGGCACCTGTTCGTGGGTGACGTGCTGTTGTCCGACAGCGGCATGAAAGACCACCCACTGACGCCCATGCGAGACGCCAGCCTGGTGCGTGTCATGCAGTCCCAATGCCAAGGCCGCGTCGGCCTGATCGACCACCGCGCGGTGGGCACATCGAGCGACGCGGTTCGCCAGCAGATCGCCCAACTCCGCACGCAGGGTGTGCGCATCGCCGTCGTGGATGCCGTCTCCAACGAAGACCTGATGCGACTGGGTCCTGCGCTGGCCGATTTGCCCCTGGTGACGGCGGGTTCGGGTGTGGCCATCGGTTTGCCTGCCAACTGGGGACTCAAAGCCAACCCGCGCACCAGCGAATTGCCCGCATCCCAAGGGCGTCGCGCCATTGTGTCGGGCAGTTGCTCGCAGGCGACCCTGGGCCAGGTTCGACATTTCATCGAGCGGGGCTTGCCCCATTGGGCCATCGACCCGCTCAAGCTGGTCGATGACGCCGGGCATCAGGCAGCGGTGGCCCAAGCCCTGGGCTTTGCGCGTGAGCACCCCGACCAACCGGTGCTCATCTGCTCCAGCGCCACGCCCGATGCGGTGCGCGCCATCCAGCAGCGCATGGGGACCCAGCAAGCCGGCGAGCGGGTCGAACAGGCCCTGGCTGCCGTGGCCCGTGGGTTGATCGAGCAAGGGGTGCGCCAACTCATCGTGGCCGGGGGCGAAACATCGGGTGCCTGCGTGCAGGCCCTGGGCATCACCCAAATGCAAATTGGCCCCCAAATCGACCCGGGGGTGCCCTGGTGCCATGCCAGCGCGCCATTGTCACCCGAGGGCTTGCACATCACCCTCAAATCGGGCAACTTCGGAGGGGTGGACTTTTTCACCCGCTCCTTTGACCTGTTGCAGGCCCCCCGCGCATGACCGAAACCCAAGCCCGCGAAGCCATTTGTCGCGTTGGACGCAGCCTCTTCGAGCGCCGCCTGGTTCACGCCACGGCGGGCAACATCAGCGTGCGACTGGATGACGGTTTTCTCATCACCCCCACCGACGCCTGTCTGGGCCAACTTGACCCGGCCCAGTTGGCCCGCGTCGATGCCCACGGTCAGCAGTTGGGTGGCGCACGCGCCAGTAAAACCCTGACCCTGCACCGTCGCATCTACCAGGCGGCCTTGCCTTTTGATGCCGCCACCCGTTGCGTCATCCACACCCACAGCACCCATTGCGTGGCCCTCAGCCTGCGCCGTGCCGACGTGCACGCCGGACCGTTTGGCCCGGAATTGTTGCCCCCGCTCACGCCTTATTTCGTGATGAAGGTCGGTCACGTGCCCCTGATCCCCTACCACCGCCCTGGCGACCCCGCCGTGGCCGATGCGGTGGCCGAGCAGATCGAGCGGCATGGCCAGGCCGGTCACCCGATTCGTGCCGTCATGCTCGAGCGCCTGGGGCCCAATGTGTGGCACGACAGCCCCGAGCAGGCCATGGCCACGCTCGACGAGCTCGAAGAAACCGCCCACCTGTGGCAACTCGCGCCAGCCGATGCGCTGGCCACTGAACACATCGACGCGCTGCGCCAGCACTTTGGCGCCCGCTGGTAACGCCCACCGAAAGACCGACCATGCCCCGTTTCGCCGCCAACCTCACCATGATGTACAACGAGTTGCCTTTCCTCGATCGTTTCGAGGCGGCGGCGCGCGATGGCTTTCAGGCGGTCGAGTTTTTGTTTCCCTACGACCACGACGCCCCAGAACTGGCTGCTCGCCTGCGCGACCATGGCCTGCGCCAAGTCCTCTTCAACGCCCCGCCGGGTGGCACCGACCGTGACAGCATCGCCCAGGCTTGGCAGCAGGCCACCCGAGGCACCGCGATCTTGCCCGATCGTCAGGCCGAGTTCAGAGCGGGCGTCGAACTGGCCCTGCGCTATGCCGACGCCCTGGATTGCCCGCGCATCCACACCATGGCGGGCCTGGTGCCAGAGGCCCATCGCCTGCCCGCTTCTGGTCCGGCCGAGCTCGCGACCAGCAGCGACTTGGCCGCTCAACCGGGCCTGTTGCGCGACACCTACATCGCCAACCTGCGCTGGGCCGCCCGCCTCGCTGCGCAAAGCGGACGCGACGTCCTCATCGAGCCCATCAACACCCGCGACATCCCGCATTTTTTCTTGAACCGCCAGGCCCATGCCCACGCCATCATCGCCGAGGTGGGTGAGCCCAATCTGAAGGTGCAGATGGACCTCTACCATTGCCAGATCGTCGAAGGCGACGTCGCCAGCAAGATCCGCGCTTACCTGCCCACGGGCCGCGTCGGGCACTTCCAGATCGCTGGCGTGCCCCAACGCCACGAACCCGACATCGGCGAGCTGCATCACCCGCACCTCTTTGCCCTCATCGACCAGATCAGCACCGAATGCGGCTGGTCCGGCTTCATCGGCTGCGAGTACCGCCCCCTGAAGGGCGGACAACCCGGCGGCACCTCCGCCGGGCTGTCCTGGCTTCAATCGGCCATCGCATCATGAACCGCAACCTCGTTTTGCTCGCCTTGGCCCAAGGCCTCTTTTTGACCAACAACATCATCTTCATCGCCATCAACGGTCTGGTGGGTTTGTCCATGGCCCCAGTGGGTTGGATGGCCACCTTGCCGGTCATGGGCTATGTGGTCGGGGGTGCGGCCAGCACCGGTCTGGTGGCGCGTACCCAAGAAACCTATGGCCGCAAAATCTCCTTTCTGATCGGCCTGCTGGTGGCTTTCATCTCCTGCGGCTTGTGCGCACTGGCGGCCATCACGCACCAGTTTTGGGGCTTGGTGGTCGCGACATTCATCGCCGGCTATTACAGCGCCAACGCACAGTTGTATCGATTTGCCGCAGCCGAACTCGGCCCCACCATCAAAGAAAAGGCCGTATCGATGGTGCTGGCTGGGGGCTTGATCGGGGCGGTGGTGGGGCCGTACATCGCCACCCACACCAAGAACTTGTTGGACACCCCCTTTGCCGGGGCTTACCTGACCCTGTGCGGGGTGGCCGTGTTGTCGGCCATCGTCATGTCCTTCATCCAGTTTCCACCCGTGCCACCGAAAAAGCCGGGCGCTCAAGCGGGTCGCCCTCTGTCGGTCATCATGCGCCAGCCGCTGTTCATCGTCTCGGCCTTGGCGGCCTCGATCAGCTACGGGGTGATGAACCTGCTGATGGCCGCGACCCCGCTGGCCATGCAGATTTGCGGCCTGGATTTCGACAGCACCGCCACCGTGCTGCAGTGGCACGTGATCGGCATGTTCGCCCCAGGTTTTTTCACCGGCCACCTGATCAAGCGCTTTGGCGTCTTGCGCATCATGGGCCTGGGCGTGTTGCTCAACGTGGCTTGCATCGGCGTGGCGTTGTCCGGGGTCGAGGTGACCGAGTTCCTGATTTCCTCGTTCCTGCTGGGCATCGGCTGGAACTTCCTCTTCACCGGTGCGACGACCCTGTCGTTGCAGGCCTATCGCCCCGAGGAACGCGACCGCGCGCAAGGGGCCATCAACTTTTGTGTATTTGCCACCATGGCCGTCAGTTCGTTTTCCTCGGGGGCCTTGGTCGCCACCCAAGGCTGGACCCTGCTCAACCTGGGCTCGATCGCCCCGGTGGTGGTCATTGCGCTGGCGTTGATGTGGACGGCCCTGCGTCTGCCCACCGCGCCAAAACCGTGAGGGCCGCCGTCTCGGCGCGCAGCACCGCCGAGCCCAGGGACACGGCGGCAAAGCCCGCCCGATCCAGTGCGGCCTCTTCGGCCTCGTCCCAGCCCCCCTCGGGTCCCAGGGCCGCGCACAGCGCCTGATCGGTGGCCGGGGCCACCTGTGTCCAAGACCGCGCGCCTGGGGCCAGGCTGAGCCGCAAACGCAGGCCCAAAGCCCCATCGTGTCCGCTGGCCGTCAACCATTGCGCCAGGGTTTGCACCGCGTCGATCTGCGGCAGATGATCGCGCCCCGACTGTTCGCAAGCCCCGGCGGCGATCGCCCGCCAGTGGGCCAGGCGTTTTTCGGCCCGATCCCCCGACAACCGCACCACCGTGCGTTGTGTCAGCAGGGGCACCACCCGCGATACCCCAAGCTCGGTCGCTTTTTCGATCAACCAGTCCATGCGCTCATTGGCGGGCATGCCCACCGCCAGTGTGATCGCCCGCGCGGGGCGTGGGGAGGGGGTGCGAGGTGCTTCGGCGCGCACTTGAACGGATTGGCGGCCCATCGCGAACACTTGACCGGTCCAGGCACCCCCCACGCCATCAAACAAATCCAAGGCATCGCCGGGCTGCAGCCGCAAGACCTGGGCGTGGCGTGCCGCCGTCGCGGGCAAGTCAAAGGCCTGGCCCAAGGGCACGGGCACGGGGCAATAGAGCCGGGTCATCCCACCCGCCCAAAGGCGATGCCGACATTCGGCGTCGTGCCTTCGATCGCGTCGATCAGCCGCAACAGCGGCAGCAATTCGCGGTAGCGCGAAGCGGTCGAACGGATGTAGCCGATGAATCGGGGCGCATCGGCCAGGTATTTGGCCTTGCCATCGCGCAACGTCAGGCGGGCAAAAATACCGGCCACCTTCAGATGGCGTTGCAGGCCCATCCATTCGACAGCCCGGTAAAAAGCGCCAAAATCCTGTGCCCAGTCCTCAAACTCCAGCAAGCCGCTGGAACGGGCCCGTTCCCAGTATCGGACGCTCACGTCCAAGACCAGCTCCTCGTCCCAACTCACGAACGCGTCGCGCATCAGGCTGGCAATGTCGTAGGTGATGGGGCCGTACAGCGCGTCTTGAAAATCAAGCACCCCAAGCGGACCCTGGTCGTCGTCGCTCACCATCAGGTTGCGCGGCATGAAATCGCGGTGCACATAAACCTTTGGAGCGGCCAGGTTGTGCCGCACGATCGCGTCAAATGCGCCTTGCAGCACCGCTTGTTGGTCCCCGCTCAGGTTCACCCCCCGGTGTTGGGCCACGTACCAGTCGGCAAACAGCGACAGCTCGCGCCGCAGCACCGCTTCGTCGTAAGCGGGCAAGACGCCGGCCCGACTCGCGCCCTGCCAGGGCAAAAGCACATCGAGCGCCTGTTTGAAGCGCGGCAGGTTGGCAGAACCCGCCCCTTCATCAAGGCATTGCATCAGGGTGCGTTGGCCCAGATCGGACAAAAGCATGAAACCCTGCGCTTCGTCCCACGCCAACACCTGTGGGGCGTTCAGACCGGCTTGGGCCATCAGTCCCGCCACGTGGACAAAGGGCTTGCAGTCCTCCTTGTCGGGAGGCGCGTCCATGATCACCCTGGACCCTCGCTCGGCATTGACGCGGAAATAGCGCCTGAAACTGGCGTCGGCAGACGCCAAACGGACCGATTCGGGCTCCAGTCCCTGTGGGGAGGCATTCGACAACAACCAGCGGTGAAAAGCCTGGGCGCGCTGGGGGTCTGGCCAGCCTAAAGCGGAGATGAAGGTGGGGAGGGTGGGGCTCATGGATAATTCATTGTAATTTCCAGATTGTTCCCCCATGCCCAGCCCACGTGTTTCGCCGTCGACCCCCTTGCGCCCCGGGCCCAGGCGGGGGACCTTCCCGACGGGGCCTTGGGGCCTCACATGGCGCTCCCGCTGGGCCTGTGCTTTGATGGCCCTGCTGCTCGGGGCATCGCTGGCGCAGGCCCAGGCCCCAGCGCCGATGGGCAGTCGCAGCACCTCGTCGTTGCGCGAAAAAATCTCCCCCGAGCAACGCGCCAACAGCCCCACCCTGATTCAAGCCGACGCCATCGGGGGCACGCCCGACATCGAGATCCATCTGCACGGCAACGCCACCTTGCGCCGTGCCGACACCTTCATCCGAGCCGATCGCATCGACTACAACATCGAGCAAGACCACCTCAGCGCCAAAGGCGCCGTGCGCATCAACCGAAGTGGCAACGTTTTCGAGGGGACCGAGCTGGACCTGTCGGTCGACGCCTTCAGCGGCTTTTTTGCCTTCCCGCGTTACCAGATTCTCAAGGGCGGTGGTTACGGCCAAGCCAGCCGGATCGAGTTCATCGACGATCAACGCGCCATCGCCCGCGATGCCACCTACACCACCTGCACCGCCCGACCGGGCCCCAGCTGGTTGCCCGACTGGATCGTGCGGGCCACCGAGCTCGACTTGGACAACGAGCGCAACGAAGCCCGGGCCAAGCGGGCGTCCATTCGGTTCAAGGACGTCACCGTTCCGGTCCCTGACATCAGCTTTCCCCTCAACGAGGCGCGCAAATCGGGTTTTCTGCCGCCCTTGGTCGGGATCGACACGGCGAACGGCCTGACCTACATCCAGCCTTACTATTTCAACCTGGCCCCCAACCGCGACGCCACCTTGACGACCAACGTCTATGCCCGCCGCGGGACCAGTTTCGGTGGTGAATTCCGCTACCTGGAAAAGACGCTCCCCGACACCCGGGGTGAAATCCGGCTCAACTACATGCCGCAGGACGATTTGCGCGGGGGACAGCGGTGGTCCTATTCTCAACAGCACATCGGCACCAGCCGCCTGTGGGACCGCGACGTGCTGCTCAGCCTCAACCTCAACCGCGTGAGCGACGACAACTATTGGAAAGACTTTCCCTTTTCCTACGGGCCGACCAGTCAAAGGATCTTGCCGGCCGATTTCAAGCTCGCCAGCACCCGGGGCGACTGGACCACCAGCCTGCGCACCCTGCGCTGGCAAACCATTCAGGACGTCAACTCACCCCTGACCCCTCCGTATGACCGCAGCCCTCAATTGACGGCCCAGTACGCCCGCTCGACCGACCAATGGGACCTGGGCTGGCTCAACGACCTGACCGCCTTCAGTGCCGACCGATTGCAGGCCTGTCTGCTGGCCCAGACCAACGCCTCGGCCACCCAGTCGGTCGACTGCCAGCCCAACGCCACCCGACTGGTGAGCCAGGCCCGACTGGCACGCCCCATGCAATACGGGCCGATCACCCTCACGCCCAAGTTTTTGTTCACGGCGCGCCAGTACCAGTACGACAGCAACGGTTTGGGGTTTGACGGCACCCGCTACGCCCAGGCCGCGACGATGCCCACCGTCAGCTTCGATGCCACGACCCGCCTGGAGCGCGACAGTCGATTGTTCGGACGCGACTGGGTGCAGACCCTGGAGCCCAGGGTCTTTTATGTCCACACCCCGTTTCGCGATCAATCGGCGTTGCCGGTCTATGACAGCGGACGTTACGACTTCAGTTTTTCCACGGTGTTCAATGAAAACAGCTACTCGGGTTACGACCGCATCGCCGACAACCGTTCGATCACCCTTGGTGCCATCAGCCGATTTTTGAATCCGACCGATGGCTCTGAAGGCGCACGCTTTGGCATCGCCCAACGGCTGCGGTTCAAAGAACAGCGCGTCTTGCTGCCCGGCGAGCCGGTGATCAACGACCGTCTGAGCGATTTGTTGCTGGGGGCCACGGCCAACCTCAATCGGGAATGGCTGCTTGACTCGACCGTTCAATACAACCCCAAGACCAACCGCTCCGAGCGCTCGGCCATCGGCGCCCGCTACAACCCCACCCCCTATCGATTGGTCAATGTCTCGTACCGCAACCAGACCTTGTACCAAAGCGAGTTGATCGATTTGGCCTGGCAATGGCCGCTCAACGACCTTTGGGGCGATCGTGGCCTGTCGCTGGGGCCGGGCCAGGGCCAGGGCGAAGGCCGCTGGTATTCCGTCGCCCGCATGAACTACAGCCTGCAGGACAAACGGCTGGTGGACACCCTGATCGGGCTTGAATACGACGCCGGCTGCTGGCTGGGGCGCGTCGTGGTTCAACAGCAGCAACTGGGTGTTTTGGTCAACAGCCGGCGTATCATGTTCCAATTGGAGTTTTCCGGTTTTGGCCGGGTGGGGGCCAACCCCCTGCAACAACTCCAGAACCAGATCCCCAGATATCAGTTGTTGCGAGACAATCGCCTCGCTTCTCCCAGCCGATACGGAATGTACGATTGACCCCATGCGCCTTCATATCATTTTGCGAACACTTGGGCTGACCCTTGCCATGGCTCTCGCGCTGGGTGCGCAGGCGCAAGCCTTGCGCACGGGTGGCAGCACCGGCCCTCGCATGGGCTTGAACGTGTCGCCGGGTCTGCTGGCGACGCCGGACCGTTCCGCCAACTTCATCGTCGCGCTGGTAGACAACGAGCCCATCACCAACCACGACGTGCGCATGGCGATCCAGCGCTTGCGCGAGCAGGCGGCCCAGACAGGCATGAACATTCAAGCCGATCAAATGGCCAACGAGGCCCTGGAGTTGCTGATTTTTGAACGCAGCCAGATTCAGTGGGCCGAGCAAAGCGGTTTGCGCATCTCGGAAGCCGAGTTGCAGACGATGGCGAACAACATCGCCAGCCGCAACCAACTCAGTTTGGACGATTTTTTCCGCGAAATCGAACGCCAGGGCCTGAGCCAGAAACGCTTTTTGCAAAACCTCAAAGAGCAACAAATCCTGCAACGCCTGCGCGCCCGCGACGTGCCCGGTCGCATCCGCGTGACCGAGTTGGAAATCGACCGGTTTTTGGCCCAGCAAAAAGCCAGTCTGGTGAAAAAGGCCAGCCTTGAACTGGCGCAGATCCTGATCCCTTTGCCCGACCAGGCCAGCGAGGAGCAAGTGCGTCGGGCCGAACAAACCGCCCAGCAGTGGCGACGCGAGATCGAGCAGGGGGCCGATTTCTTTGATCTGGCGCGCCAGCGCTCGGGTTCGCCCGACCGCATCGAGGGCGGTCGCATGGGTCTGCGCGAAACCGACCGCTACCCCGATCTCTTCATCGAAGCCACCCGCAGCATCGCCGTGGGGGGGCTGGCGGGGCCGATTCGATCTGGGGCCGGTTTTCATTTGCTCAAGGTCATCCAGCGCAACCAGTCGGGCACGCTCACCATGACCCAGACCCGGGCCCGGCACATTTTGCTCAGACCCGGTGGAGATTTGAGCCAGAACGCCGCCCGCGCCCGCTTGTTTCAATACAAATCGGACATCGAACGTGGCCGCGCCGACTTTGCCCAGATCGCGCGCGAGCACTCCCAGGACGGCAGTGCGCCCCAGGGCGGCGATCTGGGTTGGGCCAGTCCGGGCCAATTCGTGCCCGAGTTCGAAGAAGTCATGGATGCTTTGCTCCCGGGACAAATCTCGGACCCTCTGGTGTCGCGCTTTGGCGTGCACATCATTCAGGTCAACGAGCGACGCGAGGTGCCGCTGACCCCCGCTCAAGAGCGTGATTTCGCCCGTCGCACCCTGCGCGAGGCCAAATACGACGAAACGCTGCAGACCTGGGCCAAAGAGATTCGAGGCAGGGCCTTCATCGAGTACCGCGAGCCCCCTCAGTGAAGCACATCGCGCGCAAGCGTTTTGGCCAGCACTTTCTGACCGATCCCGGGGTCATCGACGCCATCGTCCGCCTCATCGATCCCCGGGCCGGGCAGGCCATGGTCGAGATCGGACCCGGATTGGCCGCCCTCACACAGCCTTTGGTCGAACGTTTGGGCCAACTGACCGTCATCGAACTCGACCGCGACCTGGCCCAGCGCTTGCGGCAACACCCACAACTTCGGGTGGTCGAATCGGATGTGTTGCAAGTGGACTTTCGCCAATTGGCGCAGACGCTTGTCCCGCCTGCGTTGCGCGTGGTGGGCAACCTGCCCTACAACATTTCAACGCCGATTTTGTTTCACCTTTTCGAGCACGCCGATGTGGTCATCGACCAGCACTTCATGCTGCAAAAAGAGGTCATCGAGCGCATGGTGGCGACACCCGCCACGGCCGAGTACGGCCGGCTCAGCGTCATGTTGCAGTGGCGCTACGACATGGAGAACCTCTTGCACATCGGCCCCGAGGCCTTCGATCCGCCACCCCGCGTCGACAGCGCCATCGTGCGCATGGTGCCCAAAGCCGCACCCATGCCGCTGGATGTGGGCGTGCTGAGCGAACTGGTTCAAGTGGCCTTCAGCCAAAGGCGAAAACTGCTGCGCCACACCCTGGGGGTGTGGTTGGAGCAACGGCAAATGGCGGTGGATTTTGATCTGAAGCGGCGGGCCGAGGAAGTGCCCGCCGAGGCCTATTGGCACTTGGCTCAGGCGGCCGTCAGCCAGTAACCGGCATTGAAGGGGCTGCTCATGCGCAAGGCCATGGGCGAAATGTCGACCAGCTTGTCGGTCGGCATTTTTTCCGTCTCGCCGACCTCGATCCCCAGGGTTTCAGGGGACAAGGCACGATCGCCCTCGGCCACCGGCGCACGGGCCACCGAGAAGGAATAGAAACAACGGAACGGCACCTTGCGATCCGACCAGTAGTCGGCGATCTCGCGGAACACGTCGAGCAGCTGTTCGCGGGCTTCCTTGTCAAATTTGGCATGTGCCGGCAAGTGCTCCAGCACCAAAATGAAGCCCGGCTGGGGACCCGATTTGTGCAGGGGGTCGGTCATGCCATCGTAAAGCGAGTCGAAGTTCTTACTCGAATGGGCGGCCAGCATGAACTGCTGCGTGATGGTGTCCAAAACGTCTTGCTTGCTCAGCGCTTGGGACAGATTGGCGTACAGGAAATGATGGCCCAAATGTTGGGCGGCCAGTTGCAAATCGGCCACGCGGTGCGCGCGGATCGATTGAACGATGTTGGTTTTGACATGACGAAGCGGCGTGTCCATCTTCGTGGCTTCCTTGTTTTGGTCTAGAACGCTGCAAAAAAACAACTGTAAACCGGCAGACCGGGCGTAAATGCTGCAAAGCAGCAATTTATGTCGGTTTCGGGTTTACCCCAAAATTCCACAGGCGCTAGTGTGACTGAAAAGTCATCAAAACGCAAGTCGCCTGGGTTTTAACCACTGGGCACTGTAAACCAATGGATGCACTCGGGCATCGGGAGGGCGCACACCACAAGTGCCCCATTGAAAGGGCACACAACGAGAGTGTGCGCTTACAAAATGATGGGTCAGCGGCTGTTGTTGGCATCGACCACGGTCAAAGCGGTCATGTTCACAATCCGGCGAACGGTCGTGCTGGCCGTCAGAATGTGGACCGGTTTGGCCGCGCCGAGCAACACCGGGCCGATGGCGATGTTGCCGCCGGCCGCGGTCTTGAGCAGGTTGTACGAGATGTTGGCCGCATCCAGGTTGGGCAGCACCAACAAATTGGCCGAACCGCTCAGGGTGCTGCGCGGCATGATCGCAGCCCGGGCGACGGGGTCGAGCGCCACATCGCCATGCATTTCACCGTCAATTTCCAACCAAGGCGCGCGTTGCTGGACCAGGGCCAGGGTGTCGCGCATCTTGACCGCCGTCGGGTTGTTGCTGCTGCCAAAGTTGGAGTGCGAGAGCAGCGCCGCCTTGGGTCGGATGCCAAATCGCAGCATCTCCTCGGCGGCCATGACCGTGATTTCGGCCAGTTGCTCGGCGTTCGGATCGTCGTTCAGGTGTGTGTCGACCAGAAACACCTGGCGGTCGGGCAAAAGCAGGCCGTTCATGCAAGCGTAGGTGCTCACACCGGCGCGGTTACCAATGACTTGGTGGACGTACTCCAGGTGCACCGTTGGGGTGCTCCAGGTGCCACAGATCAGGCCGTCGACGTCGCCCTTGTGCAACAACATGGTGCCGATCAGCGACAGGCGGCGGCGCATGTCGATCTTGGCCAAGGTCTCGGTCACGCCTTTGCGCTCGGTCATGCGGTGGTAGGTTTGCCAAAAATCGCGGTAGCGGGGGTCCTGCTCCACATTGACCACGTGGTAGTCTTGGCCCTCGACCATGCGCAGGCCAAACTTCTCGATGCGCTTGGCGATCACCGCCGGACGACCGATCAGGGTGGGCACGGCCAGGCCCTCATCGACCACGATCTGGGCGGCGCGCAGCACGCGCTCGTCCTCGCCCTCGGCGTAGGCGACGCGCTTTTTGCCCGCCTTTTTGGCGGCGGCATAGATGGGCTTCATGATCGAGCCCGAGGCGTAGACGAAGCCCTCGAGGCGCTGACGGTAGGCCTCCAGGTCGCTGATCGGTCGCTGGGCCACGCCCGAGTCGGCGGCGGCCTGAGCGACCGCCATGGCGATCTTGATCATCAGGCGTGGGTCAAAAGGCTTGGGGATCAGGTATTCGGGGCCAAAGGCCAGGGTCTCGCCCGCATAGGCGGCGGCCACCACTTCGCTTTGTTCGGCCTGCGCCAATTCGGCGATCGCATGAACGGCGGCAATTTCCATTTCGTCCGTGATCGTCGATGCACCGGCGTCGAGCGCCCCCCGGAAAATATAGGGGAAACACAGCACGTTGTTGACCTGGTTCGGGTAGTCGCTGCGACCGGTCGCCATGACCACATCGTCACGCACCTTGCGCACTTCCTCGGGCAGGATTTCGGGCGTCGGGTTGGCCAGCGCCAGGATCAGCGGCTTGGGGGCCATGGCTTTGACCATCTCAGGTTTGAGCACACCGCCGGCCGAGAGACCCAGAAACACATCGGCACCTGCGATCACGTCGGCCAGTTTGCGGGCGTCGGTCTTTTGCGCGTATTGGATTTTGTCCTCGTCCATCAGCTCGGTGCGCCCCTCGTAGACCACACCCGCCAGGTCCGTGACCCAGATGTTCTTTTTGGGCATGCCCAGCTTGACCAGCAGGCCCAGACAGGCCAGGGCAGCAGCACCGGCACCCGACACCACCAGTTTGACGTTTTTCAGGTTTTTGCCAACGACCTTCAGGCCGTTCATGATCGCCGCGCCCACCACGATCGCGGTGCCGTGCTGGTCGTCATGAAAGACGGGGATTTTCATGCGCTCGCGCAGCTTGCGCTCGACATAAAAACAGTCGGGCGCTTTGATGTCTTCGAGGTTGATGCCGCCAAAGGTCGGCTCCAGCGCGGCGATGATTTCAACCAGCTTGTCGGGGTCTTTTTCGTTGACTTCGATGTCAAACACATCGATGCCCGCGAACTTCTTGAACAACACCCCCTTGCCCTCCATCACGGGCTTGGAGGCCAGCGGCCCAATGTCGCCCAGGCCCAGGACCGCCGTGCCGTTGGTGACCACCGCGACCAAGTTGCCTTTGCTGGTGTACTTGAAAGCCGCGTTCGGGTCTTTGGCGATCTCTTCGCAGGGTGCGGCCACGCCGGGCGTGTAGGCCAAGGCCAGGTCGCGCTGGTTGACCAGTTGTTTGGTCGCCTGGATCGAAATTTTGCCCGGACGGGGGTTTTCGTGATAGTCCAAGGCGGCGCGACGCAACTCTTGTTGGGCAGAGGTCTGGGGGGTGTTTTTATCGGTCATCAAAAGGTCTCCTGGTCGCGCGCGCGGACGCAGAGCCGACGCGGGTGACAATCGTCCATTGTAGGCGCACCCCCTCAAGCGCCCATCGCGCCTGGGGTCATGCAGTTTTTACCTCAGGTTATCCAATGCGGGTCTCATGCGTCCTGCATCAGGGCTTCGATCTCGGCCACTTTCACCGGCACGTCGCGGGTGATCAACTCGCACCCCGAATCGGTCACCACCGCGTCGTCCTCGATCCGGATGCCGATGTGCCAGAACTTTTCCGGCACATCTTCGGCGGGGCGGACATACAGACCGGGTTCGAGCGTGAGCACCATGCCGGGCCGCAAGATCCGGCTCGGGCGCTCCTGCACCGTCTGCCCGCTGATCGGGTCTTGGCGCGTGGTCAGGGTGTCGGCTTCGCTGGGTTCGACGTAGCTGCCGCAATCGTGCACATCCATGCCCAGCCAGTGGCTGGTGCGGTGCATGTAAAAGCGGAAATAGGCGCGCTTTTCGATCACGTCGTCCAGTCCACCGACCCGGTCGCGCAGCAGCAGGCCCTCGTCGAGCAGGCCTTGCGAGAGCACCCGCACGGCCGCCTGATGGGGGTCATTGAAGCGCGCGCCTGGGCGTGTCGCCTGTGCCGACGCGTCCTGTGCCGCCAGCACGATCTCGTAAAGCGCTTGCTGCGCGGGGGTGAAGCGCCCATCGGCCGGAAACGTGCGCGTGATGTCGCTGGCATAGCCGTCCAGTTCGCACCCGGCGTCGATCAGCACCAGCTCGCCCGAACGCAAGGGCGCGACATCGGCGCGATAGTGCAACACGCAGGCATTGGCCCCGGCCGCCACGATCGAGGTGTAGGCTGGAAACTGCGAGCCGCCACGCCGGAACTCATGCAGCAACTCGGCCTCCAGGTGGTATTCACGAGCGTCGGCCCCGGTGCGCAACAGACGGGCGCTGGTCTGCATCGCCCGCACATGGGCCCCGGCGCTGATTCGGGCGGCATGCCGCATGGTCGTCAATTCATGCGTGTCTTTGAACAGGCGCATCTCATCGAGCAACAGACACAGGTCTTGTTGCGCGCTCGGGCACTGGGCCCCCAGCCGGACCCGGGCGCGCACCTTGGCCAGCCAGCCCTCCATCCGGGTGGCCAGCCCCTCGTGGGTGGCAAACGGAAACCAGACCGCTGTGCGGTTTTCCAGGCACTGCGGCATCCGGGTGTCGAGCTCGGAGACGGAAACCGCTTCATCCACACCCAGGGCTTGCGGGGCCGCCTCGGGGCCCAAGCGATGCCCGTCCCAGATTTCCCGCTCCAGGTCCTTGGGTTGGCAAAAGAGCGTGCTGCGTCCGTCCGCGGTCAGCACCAGCCAGGCGTTGGGTTCGACAAAGCCCGTCAGGTAGTAAAAATAAGAGTCGTGTCGGTAGGGAAAGTCGCTGTCTCGGTTGCGCGAACGCTCCGGGGCCGTCGGCACCACCGCCACGCCCCCAGGTCCCAGTTGGGCGGCCAATCGCGCGCGCCGTTGGGCATGCACCGCCTTCATCGCATCAACCATACACCCTCCTCAATTCATTCAACCGTTCTGGCGTTCCCACGTCGACCCAGGTGCCTGCATACCGTTCACCCGACACCCAACCCAGGTCCATGCCCCGGCGCAACATCGGTGCCAAAGCCGCCTGGACCCCCTCGGGATTGCCAGGCGTCAGATCGCACACCGGCGGCGTAAAAAACGCCTGCTTGTACAAGCCCAGGGTGCTGAAGGTCAGCCGCTGTCCAGGCGCGTTGGGGGCCAGGTTCAGCACCCGATCATCGGCCAGACCAAAGTCCCCTTTGGGGTGGTGGGCGGGGTTGGGCACCAGCCACAGCCGCGCCCGTTCCCTGCTGGCCGCCAATGCGTCCATGTCGGCGCGGGCAAACCCAAATTCGGGGGCGAACACATCGCCCGCCACCACCCAGAACACCTCGGCCAGCCAGGGCATGGCCCGCACGATGCCACCAGCGGTTTCCAATGCGGCACCAAAATCATGGCCTTCTTTGGAAAAAGTGATCGCCAACTTCAAACGCTCGTCTTCGGGGTCTGTCCAGACCTCGCCCAGGCCCTGCACCACCTGCGCTTCGAGCCAGGCCGTGTTGACCACGACGTGGCGGTGTCCGGCCAAGGCCAGTCGGCGCAAATGCCAGGCCAGCAGGGGTCTGCGCCCCAGGGCCAGCATGGGCTTGGGCGTTGCATCCGTCAAGGGGCGCATCCGTTCACCTCGACCAGCGGCCAGCACCAGGGCGGTCGCGGCCGCATCATGACCTGTCTTCATCGGCGCAAGTGTACGCCCCAAACACCACCCCCAGCGGGGGTCCAGACCCTGGGCCTGTCCTGGCGTGGTTCAGTCCCTCGTCAGGGGGCCAGGCATGGCGGGAATACAATGCTGGGTTGATCGAAACCAACCCCACCGATACCCCCATGGCACCACAACACTTGATGGCCAACGCCATCCGCGCCCTGACCATGGACGCCGTCCAGCAAGCCAACTCCGGTCACCCCGGCGCGCCCATGGGCATGGCCGATATGGCGGTGGCCCTCTGGGGCCGCCACCTGCGTCACAACCCCCGCAACCCGCACTGGCCCAACCGAGACCGCTTTGTCCTCTCCAACGGGCACGGCTCGATGCTCATTTACGCCCTGTTGCACCTGAGCGGTTATGACCTGCCCATCGACGAGTTGAAAAACTTCCGCCAGCTGCACAGCAAGACCGCCGGTCACCCCGAGGTGGGCCTCACCCCGGGGGTGGAAACCACCACCGGTCCGCTGGGCCAAGGCATCACCAACGCGGTGGGCATGGCGCTGGCCGAAAAGCTGCTGGCGAGCGAATTCAACCGACCCGGCCACGCCATCGTCGATCACCACACCTATGTCTTCATGGGCGACGGTTGCTTGATGGAGGGCATCAGCCACGAGGCTTGCTCGCTGGCTGGCGCCTGGAAGCTCAACAAGCTCATCGCCTTGTACGATGACAACGGCATCTCGATCGACGGTCAGGTTTCCCCCTGGTTTGGCGACGACACCGCGCAACGCTTCAAGGCCTACGGCTGGCAGGTCTTGGGTCCCATCGACGGGCATGACGCCGACGCCGTTGGCGCCGCCCTTGAGCGCGCCAAGCACAGTGCCACCCAACCGACCCTGATCGTTTGCAAGACCCACATCGGCAAAGGCAGCCCGAATCGCGCCAACACCGCCAAAGCCCACGGCGAGCCGCTGGGGGCCGACGAGATCCGCCTGACCCGCGAGGCGCTGGGCTGGCCGCACGCGCCTTTTGTCATTCCCGCCGAGGTGTACCAACTGTGGAGCGCCCAAGACAGCGGCGCCAAGGCGCAGGCCGAATGGGACCGTGCCTTTGCCGCGTACCAAAAGGCCCACCCAGAACTTGCCGCCGAATTCTTGCGCCGCAGCGGTGGGCAGCTGCCGTCGCAGTTTGACCAATGGGTCGTCGATGCCGTGCTCGCCGCCCATCAAAAGGGCGAGACCGTGGCCAGCCGCAAGGCCAGTCAGCTGGCCCTCAACGATTTCACCGCCCATCTGCCCGAGTTGCTCGGCGGCAGCGCCGACTTGACCGGCTCGAACCTGACCAACACCCCCAGCACACCGGCCCTGCGCGTGGACCTGGCCGGCGGCGTGACGCGCACCGAGTCTGGACAGATCGGTCGTCACATCAACTACGGCGTGCGCGAGTTCGGCATGGCCGCGATCATGAACGGCGTTGCCCTGCACGGGGGCTACATCCCTTACGGCGGCACGTTCCTCACCTTCAGCGATTACTCGCGCAATGCCATTCGCATGGCCGCGTTGATGAAGCAGCGCGTGATCCATGTCTTCACCCACGACTCCATCGGCTTGGGCGAGGACGGACCGACCCACCAGTCGATCGAGCATGCCGCCAGCCTGCGCCTGATCCCCAACCTCGACGTCTGGCGCCCGGCCGACACCGCCGAGACGACCGTCGCCTGGGCCATCGCCTTGCGCAACGCCCAGCGACCCACCGCGCTCTTGCTCAGTCGCCAGAACCTGCCGTATCTGCCCAAACCCACTTCGGCCCTGTCGGCCGACGCAAGTGGCTTGGACGCCATCGCCAAAGGCGCTTACATCGTGGCCGAACCGAAAGAGGTCGGCCTGAGCCGCAAAGCCCAAGCGGTCATCATCGCCACCGGTTCCGAAGTGTCTTTGGCCCTGCAAGCGCAGGCCATGCTGGCCACGCGTGGCATCGCCGTGCGTGTGGTCTCCATGCCCAGCACCACCACCTTTGACCGCCAAAGCGTCGCCTACAAGCGCGCCGTGCTGCCCGATGGACTGCCTCGCGTCGCCGTCGAAATGGGCGTCACCGACTTCTGGTGGAAGTACGGTGTGGCCGCCGTCGTCGGCATCGACACCTATGGCGAAAGCGCACCCGCTGGCGTGCTCTTCAAGCACTTTGGTTTCACCGCGGACAACGTGGCCGACACCGTCCATCAGGTCCTGCTTCAGGCCTGACCCCGCTCCCATCATCATCATCGAAAGGAAAAAAACATGACCATCAAAATCGGCATCAACGGCTTTGGACGCATCGGGCGCATGGTGTTTCGCGCCGCCGTGCAAAACTTTTCTGACATCGAGGTGGTGGGCATCAACGACTTGCTCGAACCCGATTACCTGGCCTACATGCTGAAGTACGACAGCGTGCACGGTCGCTTTCGCGGTGACATCGCCGTCGATGGCAACACCCTGATCGTGAACGGCAAAAAAATCCGTCTGACCGCCGAGCGCGACCCCGCCAACCTGAAGTGGAACGAGGTCGGTGCCGACGTCGTCATCGAGGCCACCGGCCTGTTCCTGGACAAAGCCTCGGCCGAAAAGCACCTGGCTGCTGGCGCCAAGAAAGTCCTGATGTCGGCCCCCTCGAAAGACGACACGCCCATGTTCGTCTACGGCGTCAACCACACCAGCTACGCGGGTCAGGCCATCGTGTCCAACGCCTCGTGCACCACCAACTGCCTGGCCCCCGTGGCCAAGGTGCTCAACGACAAGTGGGGCATCAAGCGCGGCCTCATGACCACCGTGCACGCCGCCACCGCCACCCAGAAAACCGTGGACGGCCCCAGCAACAAAGACTGGCGCGGGGGGCGTGGCATTTTGGAAAACATCATCCCCTCGTCCACCGGCGCCGCCAAGGCCGTCGGCGTGGTCATCCCTGAGCTCAACAAAAAGCTCACCGGCATGTCCTTCCGCGTGCCCACTTCGGACGTGTCGGTGGTGGACCTGACCGTCGAGCTGAACAAAGAAGCCGACTACAAAGACATCTGCGCCGAAATGAAGGCCCAGAGCCTGGGCGCCCTCAAGGGCGTGCTCGGCTACACCGAGGACAAGGTCGTCGCCACCGATTTCCGTGGCGAGTCCTGCACCTCGGTGTTCGACGCCGAAGCCGGCATCGCCTTGGACAAGACCTTCATCAAGGTCGTGTCTTGGTACGACAACGAGTGGGGCTACTCGAACAAGTGCCTCGAGATGGCGCGCGTCATCGCCAAATGAGTCCTCGGGCCCTGCGGGGCCCGAATCCCCACCGCGTCCCCAAGGCACCCCGAGATCGGGGTGCCTTTTTTCATGCGAGGAACAAACCCCCCGATTTCCTCGCCCGTCACACAACAGTTAACATCGCCCCATGACCGTCGCTTTATTGCCCTTTCAAGAGCGCATCCACGCCGCCATCGCCCAACAGCAGGTGCTGGTCATTCGTGGCATGGGCAGCAAAGACTTTCTGGGCCCCCCCTGTCCCCAGGCTCAGGTGCTCGACACCTCGCCCCTGAGTGGCATCATCAGCCACGAACCTTCCGAACTCGTCATCACCGCTTACGCGGGCACGCCTTTGGCCGAGGTCGAACAGGCACTCGCCCAGCAGGGGCAATGGTTGCCTTTCGATCCCCCGCATTACCAGGGCCAAGCGGGCACGCTGGGGGGCATGTTGGCCGCCGGCATGTCGGGCCCGTCCCGCGTGGCCGTGGGCGGCGTGCGCGACCATGTGTTGGGCCTGGCCATGTTCAATGGCTTGGGTCAGCACCTGCGGTTTGGTGGGCAGGTCATGAAAAACGTCGCCGGCTACGATGTCTCGCGCCTGATGGCCGGCAGCATGGGCACCCTGGGCCTGGTGACCGAGGTCTCGCTCAAGGTGCTGCCCTTTCCCGTGGCCGAGGCCACCCTCATGCTGGCCATGCCGCAAGCGCCCGCGCTGGCTCAGTTGCAGCGCTGGGCGGCCCAGCCCTTGCCCCTGAACGCCTCGTGCTGGGTCTTTGACGACACCGCCGCCACCCCGCAGGGCTACCTCTTTGTTCGCCTGCGTGGGGCCCAGGCCGCCGTCCAAAGCGCGCAAGCCAAAATGCTCGCCGACGTGCAGGCTTTGGGGTTTGCCGGGCAGGCCATGGACACGCGCGAGGCGGCCGCCGACTGGCGCGCCTGCGCCGATCAGACTCTGCCTTTCTTTGTCACCCCGCCCAGCCCCGAGCACGCCTTGTGGCGCTTGTCCGTGCCCACCACCACCCCGGCGCTGGATTGGCCCAACCCTGCCCTGATCGAATGGCACGGCGGCCTGCGCTGGGTGTGGGCGCCAGCGCACCAGGCCCAGGCCTTGCGCGACCTTGCGCGCCAATCGGGCGGGCACGCCACCCTCTGGCGCGTCAGCCAGGCCCACGGGGCTGCCGATTTCGAGGCGGGTTTTCAAAGCCCCTTGAGCCCAGCGCTGGCCACCAT
>JACCDX011695893.1_pt1 | contig 28626 bp, 31 predicted proteins | sample 7449681 | NCBI WGS metagenome assembly JACCDX01 (sample SAMN15323450, study PRJNA562643) | freshwater metagenome | isolation source: river surface water | place: USA:Blue River Watershed | collected 2017-08-18
ATCAAAAACTTGATCAATTACCCATTCGATTCGTGCTGTTTCTTTGTCAATTTTATTAACAACAACAACGACAGGCAGGTTTAATGCAACAGCTTTTTTTAATACAAAGAAAGATTGAGGCATTGGGCCTTCTGCTGCGTCAACAAGGAAGAGTACTCCGTCTGCCATTTTTAAAACACGTTCAACTTCTCCGCCAAAGTCAGCGTGACCTGGTGTGTCGATAATGTTAATAAAATAGTCTTTGTACGTACAAGAACCATTTTTTGATTTAATGGTAATCCCACGTTCTTTTTCTTGGTCAATTGAATCCATTAATCGCTCTTCAATAACATGATGAGCTTGCATAGAGTCACTTTGTTTGAATATTTCATCAACCATAGTTGTTTTTCCATGGTCAACGTGTGCTATAATAGCAACATTTCGCAGCTTTGACTGATCCATCTTGAAACATCTTTCTTATCTGATAAACGTCTTAAAATACGTTAAGAACACAATATAGTCTTTATAATAAGGATACAAATTTTAATAATTAAAATCTATTCTTTCATAAAATAACCGGTTATTTATTTTTTTTATACCGAGGATTTTTTGGATTTGGCGTGCCAATGAAGACAGAATAGAGTAAAGATCCTAAAGTTGCTGGTTCAGCATGATCACTTTCTTCAGATGATGAATCCTCGTTATCGCTTGTACAAGCTAATCCTGGCTGTTTTGTGCAAATCTGTCGTAATCCATATTTGTTAGAGTAATCAAAAGGATAGACTAGTGGAGTATCTTGTGAACTTAAAGGTTCCAGTGGTGATACGCGTTCAGATGTATGAGTTTCTCTTTTTGATTGAGATGATAACCTTTTGAATCTTCCTACTGAGTATGGCTTTGTACTCAAACTATAGAAAACTTTATTTTCTGATGGAAGTTTTTGTAAATCTATTGTGTCGGTAGTTAATTGATCAGAGGTTTGTTCTGGTGTTTTTGATACATGTTCATGAGTTATGATTGGTGAAGGTGTCTTTTTTTTATCATCAAAAATTCTTTCTGCGATGAGTATGGATACGGGTGGTGGAGTGATAGATTTTCTTCTTTCTTCAAGGATTTGTTCATTGCTTGCAATAGTTGTACATTGAGTTGATTGGTCAGGGGATAATCGATTTTTTACTGGTCCACAATCAATCCAATCATCATCACTTTTGTATTGATCGTCTAATATGGCTAAACATTTAATTGATCGTAATTGTGAATCTTTTTTTTCTGATGATTGTACAATATCTGATGATATAAAAAGCCATAAGAAGGTTGCAAGCAAGCTGTTCATTATCAATCCTTAGAAAATGGGAGAATATATTTTTATTGCAGTAAATTTTATTTGTTATGATAAAATTGTATAAAAATTAATGGTGTAAGATATAAAGGAAATTTTTTGATAGCTCAAGCTTTTGTTATAAAAAATTATTTTCCTGCACGACAAACGATTGCAATTTTTCATCAACAATTTGGAAAAATACATTTTTTTATACAACATAAAGACCAGGCTTCACTATTATGTAATGGATCTTTAATCTATTGCGATATTGTGAAAAAAAATACGATATATCAATGCTTGTATGTTGATCCTTATTTTGTTCCTGCTGGAATTTCTTTAGAACATTTATATTTTGTTCATGATATTTTAAAAATTTGTAAAAATTATATACCTCAAGAGATTATGTTACCCGATGTTTTTGATTTGATTGTGTATATTTATTCACAGATACATCATTTTGATAATTTTACAAAAAAACAGTATTTATTGCGTTTATTTTTATATGTTGGTGTTTTTCCTGATAATCCTTCATTGTATCACTATGTTATGCAAGAAAAGTTGTTTTTTTCGCAAGAAATTGATCTCTTGTTTGAAAAAAGTTTACAATATTGTTGGAATTTTTATCAAAAAAATAATCTACTAGTATAAATGAATTAAAGCATATATTTTAAAATAAATGGTAAGATAAAAACGTGTATATTTTGGGGCGGTTATGATGAAAAAAATCTTTTTTTCTTGTGTGATTGGATTGTTAGTACCCATACATTTACTGGCTTTACATTTACAGCCAGTAAATCTTGAGTCTATTAAAGATTCTGTTTTGCCATCTTCATCTTCTCATATTAAATTAAAATTTTTTACCGGTGATGATTCTGCCCAAAAGCTAAAAATGTTAGAAGCTCTTAAAAATGAATATAAAAATTTTATTGATAAAGAAAAACAGCTTTCTGAAAGTTTAGACAAACAGGTTGTTGCAGTTAAAAAAGATATTGATCAAATTAAATCAACGTATCCTTATGTTACCAATGAATTTATTGTTAAAAAGATTAATTTATTAAGTCGAAAATATCAGGTTTTTCTTGATATTCGTGAATCTCGTCAACAAATTGGTGATCTTTTACGACAACATATCGAATATTTAGATAAATATTTTCAGACAGCAGAACTTGTTGCACCCCTTGAAGAAAAAACAATTTATTCTTTTGCTGATTTACAAAAATTAACTCGGCAAATTACGATAGAAAAAGAAGTTTTATCTCGTTTAAATTTAAAAAAAGAAAATGAAGAATCGGTTGTTGCTCGTACCGAATCGATTTTTTCAGGAAAAGATAAAGAATTAAAGACGATTCATGAAACATTAGAATTTTTAAAAAAATCATCTGCAGATGTTAAAAATCAGATGACATTATTAGATTTAGAAAAAGAGGCTGTTACTTTTGAGCGAGAACTTGCTTCCTTGCGAATTGATGAGCATGTAAAAAGAATAAATTACATCGATTCACAAATATTTGTTAACAAGCAAAAAATTAATCAACTTGACCAAAGTTTGGTTTTCATCCGAAGTCGAATGAAAGTTGATAAACAAGATGTGATTTTATATCAGCAAAAAAACAATGATCTAAAAAAAGAAATTCAATCTCTTCGTGTTGAGTTGATGAAAAAACGAACAGAATTAACAAATCAAAAATTACAAGAACAAGAAGATCTTGAAAAACTAAGTGATCGATATAAGGTTTCTTTACTTAATTTGGCAAAAATAGAAGAGTGGGAGGTTTTTTCAGATTCTATTAATGAAGGGTTGGCTGTTTTTACAGTTTTGCTTGCAGAGACGCAAGTTGTTTTATTAGAGCAAAAAATTGATGAAATTCGTTTAGAGCTTTTAATCTTAGATGCTAAGTTAGCTCATGGTCAGACTTTAGAAGAATCTATAAAATCTTTGTATACCATCACGCAAACAAAATTAAGCGATGTTGATCAATTAGAAAAAGAGAAGATTCATTATAAGGATATTAAAAATTCGATTCAAAATATGATTAAAATCTATCAAGATCGAATTACAGAAATACATTCGTTGATGAAGATGTACCATAAAAAAATGGTTAATATCAAAAAAGATCAGGAAAAATTTAAAACCTATAAAGTTGATGATTTAGAAAGTGAGAAAAAATATAATCAGGGCCTTGCTATCTTAACAAAAGCTTTAAAGTTAGTTGAAGAGCAAAATGAAAATTCAATAAAATTAAGTGAGCGATACACAGGGTTGATCGAATTGAAAGAAGAAACTCTTGTTCTTTCTAATTTTATGTTGCAGGAATTGGATTTAATTGGTGTTTGGCATCGATCAAATCGCGCTGTTACTCTTGAAGGGTTTAAGCAAATTGTTCCAAACTTAATTACATTTGCTCAAAATGTGTATGGAATTTTATCAGATTATATTGTTAATTTTAGATTACTTAGTGATGTTTATGAGTTATTAACAGGGTCTTTAGTTTCTTTTGTCAGTTATGTATCATTTTTACTATTTTTGTATATTTTATTTTTATGCTTACGTGGTTTGTTGCCTGTTCTTTATAATGGCCTGCTGATGATTTCTGATGATATGCAGGGTTTGTTTTTATTAAGTAGAATTTTTGCTGCTTTATGTGGATTTTTCAATCTTTATTTACGTTCAATTTTTATATGGTCGTTAACATTTTTTGCATTAAGTTTTTATCAATTGTCGATAGCTTTTACGCTTTTATTTTATGCTTTTTCTATTATCTATCTTATCTATCTTTCACGAAATTTTTTACGATATTTATTAGAATTTAATCGCTCAATTAAGTATCTTTTACTAGGGCAATCGTTTGTTGATCGATTTGTGTGGATTTTTTCATTTTTTTCTACGTCGACGATATTGATCTTATTCTTTAGAAAAATGTTTATGTTGGTTATGATGTATCAGCAATCAGAATTTCCTATTATTTTGATTCGTTTATATCATGTTGTTATTTTTATTTCTGTTGTTTTTTCGATAGAAAAAGAAGAGTTATTAAATTTAATACCAAAAACAAATGTTTATTTTCAGTCACTTTCTGATCTTATTGAGAACTATTATTATATATTATCCCTTTGTTGTATTTTGGTTTTGATTTTAAGTGATCCTTATCTTGGTGGATATGGCCATCTTATTTGGTTTATTGTTTTAAATTCGATTATGTCGGTGTTGTTATGTTCTACCATGTATTTAATTCATAGTGCGATTAAAACAATATCATCGTGGATATTTTTTAAAGAATTTGGCGATTTTGGCTTAAAAGAGCGATTTGAGTATGCAAAAACATGGTATGCAATATTTGTTGTATTTTTATTTTTTATGACCATGTTTGCAACCGTTGTTTGTATTGCTCAGATTTGGGGGTATCCTCTTGCTTTTGGTCAAATTGAGCGATTTTTACATTATGCAGTTTTTGAAATTTATACAGGGCCTGTTGGAAGTAAAGTTGAGTATTTACGAGTTGCTGGAATTTTACGTTTAATAGCATCAGTTTTTGCAGGATTTTTTACTGCATTTATTTTTAGACGGTATGTTTTGCAAAGAGTTTTTGATATTCAATATGTTGATCCTGGAGTTCAAGATACGATTATGATGATATCGCGCTATGCAATTATTATTATGACTATTTTCATAGGATTTGCTCATGAAGGTTTAGGATCATATGTATTGTATGTTTTGGCTATTGGTTTATTGACCTTTGGTTGGACATTTAAGGATCTTTTTGCAGACGTTGTCGCATATTTTTTTATTTTAGTACAACGGCCGATTAAAGTTGGAGACTATATAAAAATTGATGAAGAGTTGATGGGTGTTGTTAAAAAAATTAGTCCTCGAGCTGTTATTTTGCGAAGAAAAAATTCGGTGACTATTGTTGTGCCTAATTCTATTATCTTAAAAAGCCCTTTATATAATTGGAATTATACTCGAGGGTATATAGCTTTTGATGATATTATTTTTTCTGTGCATTTTAAAGTTGATCCAATTGCTGTAAAAAAAATGTTGCAACAGATTGTTATGAATCATCCGGATGTTTTAAAAGTGCCAGAACCGATAATTCGTTTAGATGATTTTGGAGATAAGGGTTATACGTTTATGGTTAGGGGTTATATTAGCTCTGGTAATACTTTAAATCAATGGGTTATTGCAAGCGATGTTCGTTTATTAATTGTAGCATCTTTGCGTTCACAAGGTATAGAAGTTGCAGAGCCAATTTTAAATGTTAAAATTAATCAATAGTTTACAATATAAAAAAAAGGTGAGGTTATTAAAACCTCACCTTTTTTTATATTTTACTTATTTTTTTTTTGTAAAAGTAGTTTAATTTTTTGCATACCGTTGCTGACGCGAAATCCCCATACTAGTAAAATAATTCCAACAATAATCATGACAGAATTTAATAAACTTTGTAAAACTTGTAATTTTCCAAAAGTTCCTAAAATTAAAACAAGTCCAAGAATACAAGCAAGCATTCCTTGAGCTTCTGGTTTAACGTGTTTAAAAAATAAATTGAACATACTATCTCCTTTTTATAAAAATTATAGCTCAAGATTATTGTTTTTATGGTACATGTAGATCAGTTGTACAATAAAAATTCCAAGTAAAATTATTGCAGTAGTATGAATATAGAACAAAAAAGTTGTTGATGTGAAGCGAAATATAATATTTTGAAGTTCGATCATTTCAGATTTTTCAAAGATGTATAATAAAGGATTAATTGATTGAATAGAAAATCCCATGATGATTGTTATTTTGAGAACAAGTTGTAAGGTGTGTGAAAAAATTATAGTTTGTAGATTGTTTAATGATTGAGCTGTTATCTTTTTTTTATAAACATCGTAAAGATAATATAAAAAATATAAGGTGAGCAAAAATAGTATAAAAATTATATCATCGTTATGGGCTTCTTTTGATAAAGTTGCTAAGTATCCAATAAAATTTTTAGAAAGACTTTTATTAAAAAAAATTATGACAAGGCATATAAATGCAATCGTATATTCTAAAATCATTTTAATAATACTATGCTTTTGATGTGCAAATTTATTTTTCTGAGTAAATCGCTGCATGATTTTGATCGTCATAATTATAACGCTTGCTAATGTTGCAGCATAATCTGTGTAATATAAAATTTCATCTATGTAACCGTCAAGGTTAAGATAGCGATAAAACATTACATTAAAAAGTACGCAAAAAATATGAATTATTGTGGTGTATTTAAAAATTATAAGGAGAGAAAAATTCGGTAAATCTATATTTTTTATGAATTTAACTAAATGATTATTCATGAAAAATCTCCCTTTTTTATTATGGCATATATCCTGTTACTGGCCATGATAGTGAAAAATTGAGATGATCATCAATAATTGTGTGATGATGAATTAAAAAACGTACTGATTGTACAGGAATTTTATTTTCGTATAATGTTTTTAAAAAACTATGAATAATCATAAGTTTATCATAGGTTGCATGTTCTGATGAATAAATATTTTTATTAAAAGATATAAGTAATTCTTTATTGCTACTTATTGTTGCTGACATAATTTGTATGTCCGATTCTATAATAGTTTCATCTTCCAGAACAACAATTAAGTTGTTCAAGAGTGTTTTACAATTTTGTGCTGTGTCTGATGACCAAATCATCGTACTGTATTCATATTGCCAACTATTATTTTTCCAAAAATAGAGAGCCATTTTTTCATGCGTGTAGGTTTCGTTTGTTTGTTGTTCATGTAATGATGTTGTTTGGAATGGAAAATTTAAAATGATCCATTCTTTTTGGTATGCATGAAAAATATAGCCAAGACTAAAGCAAAATAATGTAAGAAAAAAAATTGAACGCATATTCATGGAATAATTCTTTCTAATGCTTTTATGATTGGTTGTATCAGATTTTTCCAATCATTTTTTTCAGCAAGACCAACTTCTATAGCTATTGCAGGAGCTTGTATACCTAAAAGAGGTTGAAATGGAATTCCAAAAAAACCACGCGTTTTAAAATGTTTAGAAATTTGTTTATCTTCAAATGTTTCAAGCATGATTAAACCAAATTTTTTTGTTCTTTTTAATGATGCAAGATGAGCTTGATTGATAGGGTATAGCGTTAAATTTTTTGGTTGATGCCATACGTCAGTTTTATTTTCTAAATAGTGATATAAAATGATATGACAAGGCTGTTCTTGTTCCTGATAAAAGTGAAAGCTTAAATATAAATCTGTGCCCAGCCTGTTTGCAAAAGATGCGTTTTGTAAGATTTGAATGGTTTCTCCTGGAAGCCTTGTGATAACAACGCGAACGTTGTTAAATCTTTCGGTTAACGCGATTTTTAATTGTTCAACGCATTGTAAAGAAATTCCCCGCTCAAGAGTATCTTGAATTAATCGACCTGTATGTTGTGCATCACCAGCAGGGTCAAGCATAATGGTAAATAAATGATCATTTGCTTGAATGCTATGTATAGAAAAATAAAATAAGAAAATCCAAATTTTTTTTAGCGACATGTAATATCTTCGTTTAAAAATTCTGATAAAAAACTAATTCGTTCTGTGGTTTTATTGTTTTTTACAGCCATAGCAATAGCTTGTGGTTGTCCAATAAATATACACAATTTTTTAGCTCGTGTGATCCCTGTATATAATAAATTTCTTTGTAAGAGTGTAAAATGTTGCATGAAAATCGGAATAATAACTGCATCATATTCTGAACCTTGGCTTTTATGAATTGTTAAAGCGTAAGCAAGTGTTAGTTCATGAAATTCTTCAAAAACATAGGTTGCTGTTGTGTAGTCAAATCGAACTGATATAATTTTTTCTTCAGGATCGATACTTTCTATTGTCCCAATATCACCATTAAAAATCTTTTTATCATAATTGTTTTTTATCTGCATAACTCTGTCGTGAAGTTTAAATATCGTTCCTGCGTGAGTAATATGAGTCTTTTCACCAGGGTTAAGAAGTTGTTGTAGTTGATAATTTAAATGTTGTGTTCCTGCAACGCCTTTGTTCATAGGAGATAAGACAATAGCTTGTGATGGTGCAATTGATAATGTTGGTAATTTTTCTTTGATAATTGTGGTGATGTAGTGAATAATTTCTTCTGGTTTGTTTTCTTTAATAAAATAAAAGTCTTTTTTGCAGTCAGGTAGATCTGTTGTTGGCATCTGTCCTTGATTGATTTTATGTGCATTAACAACAATCATACTATTTTGTGCTTGTCGAAAAATATGAGAAAGCATAGTTGTTCTAATTTTTTTACTTGTAATGAGGTCATGTAAAAAATTACCAGGACCAACAGAAGGTAATTGATGAATATCTCCAATAAAGACAATGTGGGCTGAAAGAGGAACAGCTTTTATGACTGCAAGAGCAAGAAAAACATCAATCATTGAAGCTTCATCAATAATTAAGAAATCTAATTTAAGTGCGTTTTGTTCATTATGTTCAAATTGCATCGTTGCAGGATTAATTTCAAGAAGACGATGAATTGTTGTTGCTTGTCGACCAGTTCCTTCCATCATTCGTTGTGCTGCTCGTCCTGTTGGTGCGGCTAATTTATAAACGATCTTTTCTTGCTCAAGTAAGCTGAGTAATCCTTTAATTAGGGTTGTTTTTCCTGTTCCGGGACCACCTGTTATGATAGAAACTTTATGTTCAAAGGCAGCAAGAATTCCTTGTTGCTGTTGCTCGTTAAGTTGTATTTGTTGCCGTTCTTGAAGAGATTTGTATAGATCATTAAGATTGAAGTTTCTTGATGATTGATACACGAGTAATGCTTGAATTTTTGTAGCACAACTTTTCTCTGAAAAGTAAAATTGTGATGTGGTAATAAAATGTTCTTCATGGTATGTGATGAGTTTTATTTTTTGTTCATCGTGCAATTGATGGAGTGCATGTTTGATGTGTAAGGCATGAAGATCTGGTGTTAACTCAAGTAAATGAAGTGTTGTGTTTTTAAGAATTTGTAGCTCTTGGTATAAATGGCCCTGTTTGGTCGCTTCGTGTAAAATGAATAAAATACCAGCTTTAATTCTTTTTACTGATGAAGGCTCAAAGCCAAGTTTTTGAGCTAAGGTATCTGCTATTTTAAACCCAATGCCCCAAATGTCGTATATAAGTCGATATGGGTCTTCAGTTAATAGTATGATAGAATTTTCTTTATATTTTTTATAAATTTTTGTTGCATACGCGGGTGTTATACCTTTGTCTTGTAAGAACATCATAATTTCTGCGATGTACTTTTGATCTGCCCAGGACTGGGTTATTTGTTCTATTCGTTTATTTCCAATACCTGGAATTTCTGAAAGTCGTGATGGTGTGGTATCGATTATGGTTAGTGTGTTTTCTTGAAAATGATTAACAATTTTTTCTGCATAAACTTTGCCGATACCTTTAATGAGGCCTGATGCAAGATATTTTTTAATACCAACAATGTTGTGAGGTAGTTTTGAATAGTAGGATGTCACCTGAAATTGTTTACCAAATTTTTGATTATGAATCCAAGAGCCTTTGACGTAAAGTTCTTGTCCTTCATGAATATTAATAAAGTTGCCTGTTATGGTAACAGGCAACTTTTCTTTTGTTTGCAAAGCTATAACACTAAATCCCGTATCTTGACTATGAAATACGAAACGATCAACTATGCCAAAAATTTCATCTTCATGGTTCATAAGTTATTTATTATTTTGTCTTTTAACATTATCTAATGCATGCGGACAACTGTGAGCTAAATCACCTAAAAATAAAACAAGATCTCGACAAAATATAGTAAAATCTCTAATCGTAATGATATCTCTACGAAAAACTGTTTTTTCTGATTCATTGCCTTGAAGATGGCACCAGCGAGATAAATAACAGTCGTTATTGGATCGTTTTGTGCAGGATTCTTCAATGAGTGCAACCATAAGATCTTTTGTGTTGCGTACGTTAATCAAGAATTTTTCTGTGATTTCAATTAAATCGGCTTGAATATAATTTAGTAAAACTCGAAGTTCTTCTTTAACATCATCTTGTTCTGCTATGTTTTTATAAATATGAGCTTCTATTTTAGCTAAATCTTTAATGCTGTACAGATTGTTATGGTATTCATAGAGTAATAATTCTTTGTGAAAGCTTATTTTGTTTTCAGCTTGTAATCTATTAACAACAATATTGAATCCTTCAGAAAGAGTTATATTATCTAAAAAATCACTGTTGATTAAAAAACATTCTTTGTATTCACCAAGATAGGCTTCTTTTAAATTGCCTTGTTTGTCAACAAGTGGTAATGCCATAGAGTGTCCATGTGCATCAAATTTTGGACCGCTGACGACAATTTTTATTGGTAAATTATGGCGATGAGCAAACTCTAAATCTTTACTGTTATGTGCAGGAAAGCCAAGATGTGTTTTCCCTTTTCGAACATCAAAGCATTCTAATGCATCATCAGAAATGTAAATAGGAAGCCGTTCGTTGTTGATTGGATTAATAGCGTAAGCGCCAGTAAATAAAGCATCGTTATTAACAAATATTTGTCGTTTGAGCATACTTGTTTTTTTAAATGAGCTTATGTAGTCATAGACCTTGTTTTTTAATGAAGGAATGGCAATTTCAAGTGCTAACGGATGATCGGGCGAAATCGTAATAAATGTTGCACCAAATAATATTTCCGGTCTGCGGCAATAAATATCTAATGTTTTATGCGATTGATCGATTGAAAAATTTATGATAGTTCCGTCCCAATATTTTTCACCTTGATTTAGGGCAATAAGATCAGCACGAGTTTTTAAAATATCAATAATTGGTCCATGAAATTTGCCAGCTCTATCAGCAATTTGTAAAAGCTGACTTTCTAGGATGATATTTTTTTGTTCTTTAGTTTGAGTCTGATCTATACATCCTGTTATTAAGACAAGAGATAAAAAGATCTTTCTGTATGATTGCATTGTTATTTCCTTATACATTAAAATTTACCGTCAAGAATAAATCCGATGGTAAAATCGTTACCGATTTCAGAATTAAGAATTGTTACGTCGCCATAAAGACCAGCAGACCATGAATTTGTTGAACTTTCAAAGTTGTAATTAATTTTTCCTAGTAATTTTTCTTGCCAAACACGAGCAGCTGTTGCTGATGTTATGTCATAAGAGTAGCCGTTATTAATTTGATTACCATTTGGCATGGTATTATGATTTTGAAGAGATTCTTGTCCTTGAATCCATAAGTTTGTTCCAAATGTGAAATCCCAGTCATGATGTTTATACATAAGTTGATTGGTAGAGTTAAAGACCAGTCCAGGAAATACTTTGGTTGTTATAATTGTTGGGAAAAAACTATCTTGTATTTTTTGATTAATAAATAAAACGAAATCAACGTAGTTATCAGACTCGATAAGTTGGTTATATTCTTGTAAAAAACTTTCTTCTGTTTGAAGGTATTTAAAGTAGCGTTGTTCTTGAGCTACCAGTGGAATTTGTAATGATAGATCGTTAAACCATGTCCAACGATCTGAAAAAGCAAATTCAAAATTATTGGTTACAGCACATACAACATGCCCGTTATTACCAAGCGGTGAATATAAAATATTTGAATTAAGTGTGTCAAAAACATCAAGTAAAAATGTTCTCATATCAGTGATGTTTTCTTGGGTCAGTGTATTATTGATGATGTCTTGCGGATCTATCGTTAATAGATTCAGGTATCCTTTGGTATTTGTTTGTTCAAACCATGTGCCATTAATTCCTTGTTTTGTGGCTACTGCTGTAGGGAAAATAACAAAACCACCAAAATCGTCGTGGAATCGATCTGAATTATAAATTTGATAGGTTGCTTTCATTTTAAAATCACCAAACCCAAATTGATCAACGCCAAAATGTGATTTTTTGAATGATTCTATGTCTCCACCGCTTGCGCTTTCAAACATATCACCAAGAGAACTTTCTTGAATAGCAGTTTGTTCTTCATCAGTAAGTGAAAGTTTTCGAGCTGTGTAAGCTAAAGGAAGTTGCATCGTAATTTTCCATTTATTATGATGAACATACCCTTGGAGAAGTCCGCCGATTCGAGCTTCATAGACTTTTATTGGAGCGAAAAGGTCTATAGTTTCGCCTTCAAATGATCCTTCGACAAAATTTGAGCTATCGACGTTAATATAGCTATACAGAGCTGTTGAATCGTTTGTGAATACTTTTTCGTGAGCAACATTAAGATATAAAGCACATGACATTGAACTGTTTTCTTCAAGGTCATAGCCGTAGGTGAGTGCAAAAGGATATTCTAACATAGGTCGAATTCGCACAGGAGATGTTTTTTTATAAAATGATGTATTGAATGTTGCGTTTGGATTGTTAACTGTAGCAGCAATTGCAACAGTCCATGTTGCTGCGTTTTCCTCTGGTGTTCCCCGTAAAACGATTGGAGTTTGAATGTTGTTTAAGGAAAGATTGTTAAGATCTGAATCATCAAAATTAAAATCATCATCAAAATCATCAGTTGTTATTGTCTGAAAATTTGATGGTTCAAGTGGTAATAGTATTTCGTGGTTGAGTATAAAGTTAATCGTGAGTAAAAAAACTGATATCTTTTTCATAAGTTTTTGTATTCTTTCGTAAATTTACTTCAAAAATTCTCTTTTTAACTTCTTAAAAGCTTTAGTATATGCTATTTTTAATTTTTTTTCAAAAACATGAAATTAATGGCTTGGTTGTCAGCTTTCACTTTGAGTAAATTTTTTGAAATTTTGATTTTTTTTATTTCTGTACGTAGTATACTTAATAAAAAAATTATTCAAAAAATACATAAACATTTTGCATGAATGATCAGCTTTACAAAGATTAGGTAGATACTTGTATGATAATAAAAGATTCAAAAGCCATTATTGTTGAAGGTAATATTGGCGCAGGAAAGTCAACGTTTTTGCGATTGATCAAAGAATTGTTAGATGTTCAAGTTGTCTATGAACCTCATGAACAGTGGCAAAATGTGCAAGGTGAGAATTTATTAGATGCTTTTTATACCGATACGAATCGATGGGCGTATACCTTTCAGTCTTATGCATTCATTACTCGAATTATGGCTCAAGAAGCAGCTGATAAACAATCGGAAAAGCTACTTCATATTTTAGAACGCTCTGTTTATTCAGATCGATATTGTTTTGCAAAAAATGCTTTTGAAATGGGAACAATGACGTCTTTAGAGTGGAAGTTATATAAAGATTGGTGGGGATGGTTTGTTAAGGATTATACAAAAAAACCAACAGGATTTATTTATCTACAAACTCCTGCAGAAGTATGTTATCAGCGTTTGTTAAAGCGTGCTCGTTCAGAAGAAGCGTCAGTGCCATTACATTATTTACAAGCACTTCATCAAAAACACGAAAATTGGTTAATTGATAAACAAGGCGTAGAAGATTACATTAAAGATGTTCCTGTTCTTGTTTTAGATTGTTCGCAAGATTTTGAAGAAAATCCTGAGTTATGTAAAAAGTATGCACAAGAGATTGTTGATTTCTTTGCTTTTGGATGTAATCTTGATCTACCGATACGTAAAAATATATCATTGAATTTATAATGTACAGTTATGGTAATTTAAAGGAATGCTATGGATGCTAATTTTAATACATACGCCCAAGCCGCTGCATTTTTAGGCGCAGCAATTGTTATGGGTGTTGGAGCTATTGGGCCTGCGATCGGTCAAGGATTAATTGGAAAATCAGCATGTGATGCTGTTGGACGCAATCCTGAAAGTTATACAAAAATTCGAATGATGTTAATTATTGCGATGGGGATGGTTGAAACGTCTGCAATTTATGCATTAATTATTGCACTGTTTTTAATCAACGCAGTAAAATAAACAGGCATAGGACTTTGATGTTATGGAAGTCAATTTAACAATTTTCGTACAAGCATTACAATTTTTTTGTTCTTACTTTTTTTTGTATAGATATTTTTTTACTCCTGTTTATAAGGCAATTATTGCCAAAGAAACATTAGCTTTAAAGTTATTGGAAGAACTTGAGATTGCAAAAAATAAAGAGCAAATTTTGTTATCTAGTTTGCAGCAAGATAACAAAAAGCAACAAAAAAAACTTTTTGAACAATTAGAGCAATTAGATGTCAGTATTGAAAATAAAGTTTTTTATCAAGATGTTCAAAGTGATCCAGTTGATGTTGTAGAACAAAAAGACATCCTGTATATTGAATCTTTGTTGGTAGATCGTCTTTCTAAGGTGGTAAAGCATGATTAATTTTATCACAATTCTTTTTCGATATTTAAATTTTCTTGTTTTGATACTTCTTGCTAAGTATGTTTTTTCCCGAAGAATTGTACCGTTAGTTCATCGTATGATGAATGATCTTGTTGCTTATTTTCAACGATTACAGCAAGATACTTACGATGTTCATGAATCTGTTGTAAAATTAGAAGACCGAATTGAGCATCAAAAAATTTTTTTTGATCAAATGCATCATAAATTTAGCATTTGGAGAAAAAAATCTAAAGATCTTGCTGATAAAAAACAACAAGAGCAGGAACAATATTGTCATGCGATTGAAGAGCGATCAAAAACTCGGTTACATTATATTCATAATGATAGGGCATTACAAAAGCATTTGCCTGCAGTTTTGGAATCTGTTAAAGTTCAACTACATAACAAATTTATTGCTCAAGAAAATGGAAAAAAATATATCGATGATTTGTTACGTCAAATGAAAGATATTTCATGATAGGGTATTCGCAATCGGATCTTGCTAAAAAATATGCTCGTGCTTATTTGTATACCTGCAAAAACCAACATTCTTTGCAAGATTTTTTAAGTATGTGGCGAGCATCTCAGTTTTTATCTGAACATCATAGTCTTTTGTTTTATTTATCGTTATCGATAGTTCATGAATCAGATAAAAAAAGATTCATTGATATGTTTTTTGATAAATTTCATTTATTTGATTCTTTAAAGCATCTATTTTATTTAGTTTTAAAAAATAAGCATATTTTTTTAGCGGCAGATATTTTACGAGATATTTATGGTCTGTATAAAAAAGAACATAATATAGCAGAATTGCATGTTTCTTCTTCGCACGATATAACTGATGAGCAGTTACGTGATATAGAACAATTTTTTGTGAAATTATCTGGTCAGGATGTTGTGTTACGACATACTGTCGATCCGTTATTAATCGCTGGTATTCGTATGCAAACTGAAAATTTTTTATGGGAATCATCAATTGCACAGCAATTGCGTAACATTAAACAAGAGCTTAGTGCTTGAAAGGCAACATGAAAACAAAAGATATTAATTTAATTTCTTTATTTGAAAAGTCGTTACAAGAAGGCCCGCAACAAAATTTGAACGAAATCGGTATTGTTGTTCAAGTTGGAGATGGCATTTGTACTATTTTTGGTTTAACCAATGCTGTGTATGGCGAATTTATTTCGTTTGAAGGCGGTAATCATGGTATAGTGCTCAATTTAAATGAAGATTTTGTTTCTGTCTTTTTATTAAATAGTAGTATTCCTGTTGTTGAACAAGAAGTCGTGACTCGTGTTGGTGATGTGCTAAAAATTCCGGTAGGAAATGACATTGTTGGACGAGTTGTTAACGCTTTAGGTGAACCGATTGATGCTTTGGGTGATATTGCAGTCCAAGCATACATGCCAGTTGAAAATCAGTCTCCTGCAATTGTTGATCGTACGCCGATTAATGAACCGATGCAGACAGGTGTTATGGTTGTTGATGCGTTGTTTCCGATTGGAAAAGGGCAGCGAGAATTGTTAATTGGTAATAGAAGTACTGGAAAGACAGCACTTGCAATTGATGCTATTTTAAATCAAAAAGGCAAAGATATTGTTTGTATTTATGTATCAATTGGTCAACGTCAAGGTAACGTTGCGCGTTTAGTTCGTTTGCTTGAAGAAAAAGGTGCTTTAGAATATACAGTTGTGGTAAGCGCAGATTCAAGTGAAGCAGTGTTAAACCAGTATTTAGCTCCGTATTCTGGTACAGCAATTGGTGAATTTTTTATGAACCAAGGTAAAGATGTTTTAATAGTGTATGATGACTTAAGTAATCATGCGATTGCTTACCGTGAAATGTCGTTGTTGATGCGACGAGCTCCTGGGCGAGAAGCGTATCCAGGTGACGTTTTTTACCTACACTCTCGACTGTTAGAACGCTCTGGCAGATTGCTTGCTGGTGGTTCTATGACTGCTTTGCCAATCATTCAAATTCAAAGTGATGATATTACTGCCTATATTCCGACGAATTTAATTTCGATTACTGATGGTCAAATTTTTTTAGATACGCAATTGTTTAATAACAGTATCAGACCTGCTGTCAACGTAGAATTATCAGTTTCTCGTGTTGGTGGTGCAGCTCAGACAAAAGCTGTTAAAAAAATGACGAAAGCCTTGCGTTTGGAATTAGCACAATATCATGAGTTGTTAAGTTTTGCTCAGTTTGGTACCGAGCTTGATGAGGTTTCTCAGATGCATTTAAAACAAGGTACTTTGGCTGTAGAAATTTTAAAACAAAATCAATTTATTCATTATTCTTTTGTTGATGAAGCTTTGATTTTATTTTTATTAAAAGAAGGTTATTTACAAAAAATAGCTTTAAAAGACATTCAACTATTTATTCGTCAATTTGCAAGTTATGTTGATTCTGTCTATCATCCTATTTATCAAAATATTGCAACAACAAAAGATGTAAGCGATGATGATATTGCAAGCTTAAAAACGATCGCCAAAGAATTTAGTGGTATTTTTGTTTCAGATGAAAATCAATTATTGTAGTTGACCATTTGACGTGAAACTAGATTTTGCAGTATTCTTTATTACAGATATGTAATTTTTATATAAAGGATATTGTGAAATTATACAACATTATAATATTTATTTGTGTGGTGTTGTCGTATTCTGTTAGATCTTCTGATTATCAGATTGTTCGATTAGATCAAGCAGATTATGAAACAGTTGCTACCTGGTTACAATCTGATAGGGATATTAAGGTAAATTTAGGATTATCATATTGGTCGAATTTACGAGATTATTTCGATCCTGCTGATGGATTATTTACGTGTCTTATTGCAAAGAAATTAGATGATCATCAAATTCATGGTTTTATTAAATATGCACATATCCATGGAGTTGGATCTATTGATGGACTTGCAGTCAATCAGCAATTTCGTGGTCAAAAAATAGGGCAAAAATTGCTTTCTGCAGCACTTTTAGATACAAGAAGAGTATCATATTGGCAGCTTTTTGTTGATCCAGCAAATGAATCTGCTATACGTTTGTATACAAAAAATGGATTTAAAAAATATCATAAATTTGATGATGTTATGGATTGTATGATTGCGCCAGCTCATAGAAAATAGGTTTCAAGTAGACTCTTTTCTAAAAAGAACTTGTGCTATCAGGCAGCTTTTTGTATACTAAAAGGGTCTTTTAAATTCTTTTTGTGCTCGTAGCTCAGTTGGATAGAGCAACGGATTTCTAATCCGTAGGTCGTAGGTTCGAGCCCTACCGGGCACACCACTTTTCATTCCAAATATAATAAGTATTATCTAAAAATTAGTAAAAACAGCGGAGGCTTTTTGTTTTTTTCTGTTTGAAATTATACTGATAATGTATCTATTAATTATAGTATTTTTATAAATAGGAAGTTTGTATGGTAGTTAAGAGTAAAACTTGGATTATACGGTTTTTTCTTATTATATTTAGTTATGCTATATTTTGTAATGATTCATTGACTGAAAAGTCTTTTATGCCATCTTTTGAGGAACGGATTGAACTATTACAAACTAATTTTAAAGGTATGCAAAAATCTAATGATTTTAAAATAGAGATTATAGCTCTTTCTTGCAAGGGATATTCATTAGAAGAATTTTTAAGAATTATTAATAGGATCAAGCAATTATCAAAAGAGCAAAATTCTGTATTAAAAATAGAATATTTTTATGAAGCTTTCATATTTGAATATTATAAAACTGATCAAGCAGCGTATCAAAAGACTGAGAAAGAAAGGTCATGGACTGCTTACCATGAAGCTGCTCATGCAGTAGCTGTTATATTGGCAGATGACAAGTTACAAGCTTTACATTATGTAACCATAAAAGGCGTTGCATATAGTGGAGGACATTATACAAAAATACCTTTAGCTTTGGGAGAGTTTTTAAATTGTTCAGATGAAGAAATTAAACAAAATCTAGAAAATGCAATCCAGGATTATTTAGCAGGAGGAATCGGAGAGCAATTATATGGTATTTCTTGTTTAGATAGAGTTGTGAATAATTTTCATGAGATAGATAAAAATGTACCAAATTATGATTTTTTAGATTCTATTACAAGATATAGTGTAAGCACTGATGTTGAAGAAGCTTTTAAAAAGGCAGAAATTATCATTGAATTATTTGGAAATGGGGACAATCTAAAATCACATGAAATCTTATTGCAACAATATAGAAAAATAAAGCCTATATTAGAAAAAAATAGAGATAAAATTAATAAATTAGCTCAAAGGTTACTTGAAAAAGAGACGATATTTGCAGATGAAGCCTATGAAATTTGTGGTAAAAAAAGACCAAGATTTTATTTTGAAAAATAACAATTATTATGAAAAAGTTGGTTTTGTAATCATTGCAATATTATCACGATTTTTAGACGCGTGGAACCAAGAAGCTTATATTTTGGGAAAATATTTATAAAACTAAATAATAATCAAAGAGTAAAAATAAAAAAATATGAATGAGGTAATTTAAATTTAAATTACCTCATTTTTTGATGTTAAAATGTCGAATTAAAAATAAGATTCTTGTATAGCATACTGTAGTATTTTGATAAATATTTTTATACAAAAGTGATCTGATGTAATCTTGGTAGGCAGTTATTGATTTGCATGCACTTGCTCAAAATTTTTTTACGATTCAACAAAAAGTTGGTAGCCATATCCTTATGGCAGTTGTTAAACCAAATGCGTATGGCCATTGCATTGTTGAGATGGATTTTTAATCCGTAGATCGTAGGTTTCAACTTTACGGGGCATATCACGTTTCATTCTAAAATTTAGTAATTAATAGAAATAAATAGACTACAATATATCAAGCACATTGTAGTCTATTATGGTTTATTTATACAATATCATCGCTTGTGCATGTCTTTGGTTTTATACTTGCGACATCGTGTCTTATTTGATGGCTTAAGTATTCTAAATCTTCTTTAGAAAACTTTGATAATTGCGATGTGTAAGATTCTGGCAAGCCTGGAACTAATCGTAGTTGAGTTATAATTCCTGCACAGTCGTCATAACATGGCTCTTCAGTTACTGTAAATGCTTGTGTTGTTCCGTGTGGTTGATCTTCTTCTTCAAGAGGAATTATTTTATGTTCACAAGGCTCATCACATACTATTTCAAGCATGTCGCAATGATGTACTGGTTTTCTTTTGCCCGCAGGAATTGTTGTTGTTGATACTTGAAATGTTCTAAAAAAAAAGCGTTCAGAATTTTTAATAATAATATCATGTGGTGTTGGATTATATATTCCGCAACGGCCTTGTGTTTGTTGAGTGGCAAAAGCTCCAATGAGTAATGCTTTTAAATTGATAGCGTTCGTTGTATGAGTGTATACAAGAATTGTGCTGACACATAAAAAATAATAGAACGATTTCATGAAGATAAACCCTGTGTGAAAAATTTTTAATATTATGTCACAGTGTAATAAAAATTATAAAAAAATATATTATATTTTTATTTTGGTATTAGCGCGGAAGCCCCGTGCTTTTAAGCCGGGGTAAGCGCTTCACTCTTGTAAGTTTAGATGAGGGTGTTGTAACGTTTAAATTAATTATTTTCGTATAAATTCTATACTTATGTAATCGAAAAAAGGAAAAAAATTTTTTAAATTCATTATTTTATGATAATTCCTTGAAAGTATAACAAGGTTTTTAATTGATGATATAAGTTGTTGGAATCTTCTGATAAGCTTTTAAATATTTATTTTTAATAATCTATTGTAAAGGAGAAATCAAGATGGCTATAGTTTGTCGAAAGTGTCAATATGTTATGACTAAGATGGAGATACTTGGTTTTTGTGCTGGCAAGTTATCTGATTTTGTAAAAAACGATCTTGTTCCTTTATTGCAAAAGCGAAGTTATCTTGAAAATAGTTTAATGGGTTTGTTGAATGGGATGGAGATTCGTTGTACAAAATGTTTTAGTTATCAAGGTTGGGATATCATTAATGATGAAAGTATTAATCAATTCATAGATGATGATATTGATCTTAATCTACTACTAGAAGTTGACAACAAAGAGGATGTTATTAAAAAATAGGGATCTTGGTAATGAAGCGTTTTCAATGGTACTTACTATTTTACATAATGTTGCATATTTCCGATGTTGTTGCTTTTGAAAGAAATCCAACAAAAAAATCTTTGTATGGTTATTATATTATTGCTAAAGAAGTTTGTAGAGCTTTTTTATTTTTATATTTTATTGATGAAGCAAAATTAGACCAAGCAACAATTTCTTGTTCTGCATGCCATCAAACTATGAAAGCAAGTTATCTTTTTGGATGGTGCGTTGGACGTACAGATGATATAACAATTAATAATTTGGCACCCTTAATTTACTATGGCACGGCAGAAGAGTTAGCAAATTTTCTGTTTGTAACTTCTCAAGAACTTTCTATTCCATGTCATCACTGTCAACAATATCAAGGCTGGTACATCACACATCAAAGTACTTTGTAAAAAATAGAGGATGTTACATGGTAATTTGTAGGTAAAATTACAGCTTAAAAATATTGAATGTAAAATACAATAATTCTGTAGTATACTCTGGTATCTTGATAAATATTTTTATACAAAAGTGATCTGATGGAATCTCGCTACGCAGTTATTGATTTGCATGCACTTGCTCAAAATTTTTTTACGATTCAACAAAAAGTTGGTAGCCGCATGGTTATGGCAGTTGTTAAAGCAAATGCCTATGGCCATGGCATTGTTGAGTGTGCAGTTTTTTTGCAATCACAAGGTGTTCATTATTTTGGTGTTGCACTGATTCAAGAAGCAATTACTTTACGAGAGCATGGCATTACGATTCCGATTTTGGTGCTTGGTGGTATTGATATTCAGCAAATTCCGTTATTTTTACAGTATGATATCGATATTGTTGCATCATCGATTACAAAGTTACAGGCTATAGAACAGTGTGCGTTACAAAACAACATAAAAGCTAAAGTACATCTTAAAATTGATACTGGTCTTGGCAGAATTGGTGTTTGGTACGAACGTGCTCAAGAATTTATTGTCACCGCAATTTTAGCTCAACATATTAATATTGTTGGAGTTATGTCTCATTTTGCAACGTCAGATGATCAGGATCTTTCGTATGCACGTATGCAGTGCGAAAGGTTTTTGCACGTGACTCAATTGTTTGTTCAGCATGGTCACCCAATGCCGATACGACACATGGCAAATTCTGGAGCAATTATGCAATTACCAGAATCTTATTTTGATATGGTTCGGCCAGGGATCATGTTGTATGGTGTTTATCCACAATCGTGGATGCGATTATTGGTCAAATTACAGCCAGTTCTTTCTTTGTATGCTCGTATCGTTTATTTTAAAGTTGTTCAAAAAGGTCATGCTGTTAGTTATGGTTTAACGTGGACAGCAGTGCATGACACCCGGGTGATTACACTGCCAATCGGGTATGGCGATGGATATTCCCGAAGCTTATCAAATATCGGTTATGTTTTATTCCAGGAAAAACAATATCCAATTATTGGCAAAATATGCATGGATCAGATGATGGTTGCTATCGGTCAAGATTCTGCATTTTGTGGCCAGTTAGTCACATTAATTGGAAGGTCTGGGCAATCAGAAATTACGATTAATCAGATGGTCGATTGGTATCAAGGAAGTCCGTACGAATTTTTAGTGTTATTAAATTCTCGCATTAAACGTCAGTATCATGAGCAAGAGTATGTTTTTCAGGATGAAAGATTATTTCAAAATAATCTTCAGGAATTATGATTTTTTGCAAAAAAATTCTTTTGTGGGATAATAAACATCTCAGATAGTAATATTTTTTGATAATGGTAGGTCTATGAACTATATATTTTTTGTGTTTTTTATTGTAAGTTCTTGTGCGTATGGGTCATTTAAGCAAGAAGATACGTGTATTTTAGGAGCTCGTATTATTGAAAATCATTTTGATGGAGTTACTTCTTCTGATGATATTATTGATTTTAATCGACAAGATTCATCGGGAAATACACCGTTGCACGATGCAGTGATTGCACAAAATTTTCCATTAGTTCAAAGATTATGCATGTCTGGTGGAAATATTCTGGCAAAAAATAAAAAAGACGAATCGCCTTTAAGTTTGGCTTTTTGGGCAGTTCAAGATAATTATTCTGATACAACAAAAGCTATTCATAGATTTTTACGAGATAGAATTTAAAAGTTTATAGATTTTTTCATTTTTGTTTTTGATAATTCATGTAGAGTTGCTTGGTAGACACAGTTGATGTATCAAGGAACTTTACATGAATCAATTTTTTAAAACTTTTTGTATCTTTCTTTTTTATATCGGTCAGATACATGCCCAAGAAGGTTTTTGTGCAAGTACTTTGATTGCAACGCCATCAGGATATCAGCGTATTGAAAATATTATGGTTGGTGATGTGGTGTATGACCATAATTTTGAACAAAAAATAGTTACCAATACGTGTGAATATTATGCTTATCAGTATGTACAATTGCAGATTCAAGGTCATGAAATTGCATGTGCTTTACATCAAAAATTATATCTTCCTTGGTATGACGCGTGGCTGCAAGCGTGTGATCTTGCACTAGCAGAATGTGATAGTATTAAGATTGTGCACCAGCTTTGCATGATACATTGTATAACAGTTCAAGACCATGTTTTTTGTGTGACTCCATGTAATTTTATTGTTCATAACAGCGCAGCAATTCAAGCAGCTCCATTACTTGTCATGCATTATATTCAACTTGGCCATCCAGTTTTAATTTTACTTGGATCAACGCTCTGTTTGTACTACATAAACTCTTGTTCTTCTCTAACACAAGATCATGTAGGTATACTCTATCAACCAAGCCAAGAAACAGTTTATTTTGAAAATAAATATCAACAACTTGAAGCGCTTAAAAAAAATTGTCAGTCGATACATACAGCAGTTAAGGCCATAGCCACAGGATCATTGAATAATCAGTATCAATTACTTGATTGCAAGGAATTGTTTCGTTACAAAAATTGGCATCAGCTTCGCATTTTGCCAGAATATGAATATGCCTTAGACTTTGAACAACGATTAGAACTGACAGCAATTCGGGAAAAAATATTATATGCGCTTGAGGCTGAAATTTGTAATCTACAAATTGCGATCGGATTATTTGTTGATAATATTATATCTGCAAGAAATGAGACGGTGCGTGTTTATAACGATTACATAGATAAAATTGCTCACGGTATACATCAACAAGCTCACTTTAATGGTTCTTCTTACGCACAAGCTGCGAGTTATTATGAATATGTTCTGACCTGTTGTATGTATATTGATTGTATAGAAAAAAGAAGTAAGGAATGTTTTGTTCTTATCGAATTTTTTAAAAAATATGCACAACATCAATTAATTTTTCAAACAACTACGATTGTGCAATCGTTGACTGACGTTCAAGAGTCTATTAAAAAATCAGAAAAAATTATTGATACGACAAAAAAAGATAAAAAAATTCAACTACAATCGGTTCAAGATTATTTTTATCATTATCCACCAGCACCAAATATTGCGCACAAAATAACTGTTTTACAACAAGAATTACAAGCAAAAATAGATGCTCAATCCAAACAACAATCTTTTTCGTATCCAAAAAAACCTGAATCTCATGATGACGATGATAGTCCTCGTTGGTATGAACATTTATCAAAACATCCAAATTATTACACGCCTGAACAAGCAGAAAAATATCTTGCACGAGGAATTAGTCCATCACCGCAGCATGGTCAAGAAGCTTTAGATCGATCAATACAATTACATAAAGGAGCTCGAGCATCGGTAGAAAATAATTTTATTGTTATATTTTATAGAACCAGAATCTTGCCTGAGGGTGGCAGTATTTATCATAGCTTTATTACAACATTTGAAAATTTAGAAAAAGAAAAAAAGCAACCGATTATTAATAAATTGATAAATACAGGCTTAATAAAACCTAGCGGAAAAATAGTATGAATAAAAAATTACTGATATTTTCACTACATGATCATGTAGATATTATAATGCAATTTAAAAATATAATTCATGAAATTACGATTGATGATCAATCAAATTTTTATCTGCAATATTATAATCATAGAATATTTTTAACATATGATTTTTTTTATAATACCGTTGAAAAATTAAAAATTCTTTTAGACGTTGCGTTACATAATAATTTACAATTACCTATTGATCAAAATAAAGATTTAGGAATATTATGGAATGAATTATGTAATCAACATAAATTTTCAGAGTTAAGTTTTATTCATGACAACTATGATTTTGTATATAATTATCTTATTTTAAATTCAACGTTTGTATACAATGACAAAGAAGGTAATATCATTTTTAATGTTACAAAATTATATCCATTCACCAATGCAAGAAAAAAAAGAAAACGCTCTTATAATTATTTTTTAGGATGGATGGAATCATACAAACCGATCTACAAAACTATTATTTCGCCTGAACTTGCACAAACATGGTTGCTGCAGATTCAAGAAATTTTAGAAATTATTGATAAAAATACAGAATCAATAAATAATCTATGAACGAATTTAACATGATAAAAAATAAATACGAATTTATAGCAAGTTTGCTATGTCATGATAACAAAAAAATAATTTGCTATTCAGAAGAAGACTTAAAAATAATTGATGGATATTCTCAAGCGCAAGTGTTTTTTTGTGATGATAATAATCAAAGTTATCAAATTGATGGTGAGTCTACTGTAAATATATTTTTATTAACATTACAAAAATTATTGAAAAAAAGTTTATTTGGTAATCTAGTTCTCGATGATTCAGTTCATAATAATATTGGGTATGTATGGAATCAATGGATTAATGATTCTACTGTTATTTTGCCTGATTATACAGACAATAACAACGATACTTACTGGGTTGGTCTACGGTATGAATTATCATCTTACGATGCTGTTGCATGGGTATATAACGATAAAGATTATAATATTATCTTTGAAGTTACACCAGCCTATCCGTTAGGGTGTATTGATCAAGACAACAAAAGTGAAGTTGAAAAATATCAAGCATGGATGAAATCTTATAAATCGATTTACAAAACGATTATTCCTGTCGAACTTGTACAAACATGGTTGCTACAGATTCAAGAAATTTTAGAAATTATTGATAAAAATACAGAACTGATGATGCAAAAAAACAACAGTCAATTTTTATGATACAATTTAAAAAAGCCCAAGATTTTATTTCTTGGGCTTTTTTTATTGTTATTTACAGCAAGAATCTTCTTCGTGATCTTCAAATTCTTCTTCATCGCCATCGATAATTTCTGGATAGCGATCGATATTATCTAAGCAGTGTTGTTCTTCTGCGCTTCCTGCAGGATATTGAGCATATTCGATTAATATTTTATTGGTGTAACTGCCAAGTTTTTTTTGTTTATCAGCTTTAATTTTTAAAATTTCATCAAATGATATTTTATGATGAGCAAGTAAACAATCGATCGCTTCAAGAATGTCTGCAACTTCATCTTTTATTTCATCAAGCGAATCAGTTTCAAAAATTTCTTCTGACTCTTCAACAAGTTTCATAGCAAGTGCGTTGCTATATTCTTCATCTGATAGTTCAATCTGATGAACAACTGCTCCAAGAGCTTGGCGTTGTGCAATCAATTTATCTCGCCAGAGTTTATTTTGATAAAACATGCGCATAAAAATTCCTTTTTTATAAGGGGTTTGGTATCCAGTATAGTTTATCAAAAATAGTATAAAATAAAAAATTCAGTACGATTTTGAGGTTTATATTTTATAAGGCTGTGGTATCTTTAAAAGATAAGAATAAAGCACTATTATTTTTGGAGTTTTTTATGGAACATGGTCCAATTCGAGTTGGCATGGTTATTGTAATGCAACATGATTTGCAAAAAGCAGTTGAATTTTATAGAGATGTTTTACATTTACCCTTAAAATTTCATTTGGAAAACAAGTGGGCAGAGTTTGATTTAGGGTGTGTGAAATTTGGATTATGTCCAATTTCTGAACAACAAGATAATGTTCGTACTGGCGTTGTTTTAGAAACTGAGCAAGATTTACTTGCCTTGTATGAAAAATTAAAAGATAGTGTTACTTTTTTAAATGAACCTATCGTTGCTGTTCATGGAATTATGGTTGGTTTTAAGGATGTTGGAGGTAATATTTTAGATTTATATCAGCCAACGTTGGATAAAGTAAAAGATTTAGTGAAAGAAACCGCAGAAAAAGGATTGGGAAATGAAAAATAATTTGTATCAGGACGAAACGGATAGTAGTTCTGATGATATTATATATGATGAAGATTGTGTTGAGTCGTGTGATTGTCAGGGGCTTTGCAGCTGTTTATTGCAATTAGATTTTCAAGCAGATGATCAGGATTGCACCGACTGTGCAGATGATTGTTGTGGTGATGAAGATTGCCATTCTCGCGATCAAGAGCCAGGCGTTGCCGATACAGATGATCAATAATCGTCTAAACTTGATCAAGTTTGAGTTTTTTTGTAGGTAAGATATACTATTTTTATAGGTGTCTTACCTATTTTTTAGTCATACATCATATATAATTCATACATTTTTTTATTATGGTACAGGAGGAACTATGTTTCAAAAATTACGTCCACTTGGAAATCATCTTTGGGTAGAACTTATCGAAAAAAATGAGAAAACTTCTGGTGGAATTTATATTCCCGACGCAGCAAAAGAAAAGACTCAAACAGCAAAAGTGCTTGCGACAGGCCCAGGTAAAGTATCTGAATCTGGCCATATAATTCCTATGCAGGTAAAAGTTGGCGATGTTGTTTTCTTTGGTAAATTTTCAGGAGTTGCTGCAGGGGATAACTACATGGTGTTAAAAGAAGAAGATGTGCTTGGAATCGTTGAGTAAATAAGGATCATTGTATTATGGCAAAAAAAATATTATTCGGGCAAGAAGCTCGAACAAAAATTCTAAAAGGTATTGATATTTTAGCAAATACAGTCAAAGTAACGCTTGGGCCAAAGGGTCGAAATGTTGCTTTTGAGCGTTCTTTTGGTGCCCCATTAATTACCAAAGATGGTGTTACTGTCGCAAAAGAGATCGAATTGCAAGATAATTTAGAAAATATGGGCGCACAGATGGTTCGTGAAGTTGCATCAAAAACTGCAGAAGTTGCAGGTGATGGTACAACAACAGCAACTGTTTTAGCACAAGCAATTTTTACCGAAGGTAATAAATTTGTTACAGCTGGTGCAAATCCTATGGAATTAAAGCGTGGGATCGATAAAGCTGTTGGAAAAATTGTTACGACCTTACAAGGTATGGCAAAGCAAGTAACAAGCAAAAAAGAAATTGAGCAAGTTGCAACCATTTCTGCAAACTCAGATGTTGCAATTGGTCAACAAATTGCAGAAGCTATGGATAAAGTTGGTCAAGACGGTGTGATTACGGTCGAAGAAGCTAAAGGTATGGAAAGCGAATTGATCGTTGTCGAAGGCATGCAATTTGACCGTGGTTATTTGTCTCCTTACTTTGTGACTGATTCAGAAAAAATGGAAGTTGTTTTACATGACCCAATAATTTTATTGTACGATAAAAAAATTGCGAACATGAAATCGATCGTTCCAACTCTAGAAAATGCAGCTCGATCAGGTAGAAATTTATTAATTATTGCAGAAGATATCGAAGGCGAAGCTTTAGCAACCTTAGTTGTGAATAAAATTCGTGGTACTTTAAAAGTTGCTGCAGTTAAAGCTCCAGGATTTGGTGATCGTCGAAAAGCTATGTTGGAAGATATCGCTTTAGTGACTGGTGGTACATTAATTTCTGAAGATGCTGGTATGGCGCTTGATACGATTATGGAGCAAGATCTTGGCCATGCAAAAAAAGTAATTATCACCAAGGATGATACGACTATTGTACAAGGTGCAGGATTACCAGAAGCAATTGCTGGTAGAATTATGCAAATTAAGGTACAGATCGAAAATTGTACTTCAGATTACGATAAAGAAAAGCTTGCAGAACGTTTAGCAAAACTTGCTGGCGGTGTTGCAGTGAT
>JACCDX011152182.1_pt1 | contig 28619 bp, 25 predicted proteins | sample 7449681 | NCBI WGS metagenome assembly JACCDX01 (sample SAMN15323450, study PRJNA562643) | freshwater metagenome | isolation source: river surface water | place: USA:Blue River Watershed | collected 2017-08-18
ACATCAATATTGGCCATCTTCGCATTCGACTGAATGAAGGATTTTCGTGGAGCCACATCACTGCCCATCAAGAGATCGAAGATTTTGTCTGCTTCCTGAGCATCCTCGATACCCACTTGTTTGAGCACGCGACGTTCTGGATCCATGGTAGTTTCCCATAATTCCTCGGCATTCATTTCTCCCAAACCCTTATAGCGCTGAATGTGGACCTTGGGGACCTTTTTGACTACCTTCTCATCTGATTCTTCTTCTGTAGGTGCGGATTCATCCCCTTCGATTTCGAGTTCTTCTGGCTTCACTCCTTCCCTTGCGAGATATGCTTCCTTTTCTGCATCGGAATAGCAGTAAACCACATCCTTTCCTTTTTTAATTTTGTAGAGAGGTGGTTGGGCAATGTACACATGCCCAGCTTCAATGAGGGGCTTGAAATAGCGATAAAACAGAGTCAAAAGGAGGGTGCGAATGTGCGCACCGTCCACGTCGGCGTCGGTCGCGATAATGAGCTTATGATAACGCAACTTCGTGATATCAAAGGTGTCCCCAATCGCAGCACCCATCGCAATAACGAGATTCTTCACCTGTTCGGAAGACAGGATTTTGTCCAAACGTGCACGTTCAATATTGAGAATCTTTCCACGAAGAGGAAGGACCGCTTGGGTACGGCGATCGCGACCAGTCTTTGCGGTGCCACCTGCGGAGTCTCCCTCTACAATGAAGACTTCAGACTCTGCCGCACTCTTGGACTGGCAGTCTGCGAGCTTTCCAGGGAGCATCATGCCTTCGAGTGCCCCCTTGCGGAGTACGGAATCCTTGGCAGCTTTAGCTGCCTTGCGCGCCTTCACCGCCAAGATCACCTTGTTGATGATAGCTTTCGCATCTTCTGGATGTTCTTCGAGAAATGTACCGAATGCTTCACCAAAGACTTTTTCAGTGGCACCACGGGCCTCCACCGAACCCAACTTTCCCTTGGTTTGACCTTCAAACTGAATTTCTGCCATCTTGATCGACACGACTGCCGTCAATCCTTCTCTTACGTCATCCCCCGTAAATCCCTCTTCGGCATCTTTGCCGAAATTATTCTTCTTGGCGTAATCATTGAGCGCACGAGTGAGTGCAGTGCGAAATCCAGTGACATGCATTCCGCCTTCTGGATTATAGATGTTGTTCGCAAAGGCAATTTCGCGAGAAGTGATGTCGTCGACGTATTGAAGGGCAACTTCCACTTGCACGTTCCCTTCGGTCTTTTCCACATAAAAGATGTCCTTCTGTACAGGAGTCTGAAACTTATTGTAGTACTTGATGAGCGAATAGAGCCCACCTTCAAAAAAGAAGGACATCGTCGGGACATTATAATGCTCATCCTTCAGATAGTGCTTGCCAGTGAGATCAATATTCCCACTATAATCGCGCATATCCATCACATTGATTTCAAGTCCGCGGACCAAGTATGCCTGCTGGCGCAAGTGGGTCACAATAGTATTCCAGTAGAACTTGATTTCACTAAAAATCTCTGGATCTGGATCAAAAAGTACAACCGTACCACGATACGAAGATGGGGCGATTTTCTTTACCTTTCCCTTTTGCTTTCCCCGGACATAATCCTGCATATGCTCCCCTCCATCACGATGCACATTGACGCGTGCGTACTGTGACAGGGCGTTCACTACTGAAGCACCCACACCGTGGAGACCGCCGGAGACTTTATAGCCCGACTCCTCGCCACCAAACTTTCCACCCGCATGGAGGGTGGTCATCACGGTTTCCAGTGCTGACACCTTAGTCTTCGCATGCACGTCAACTGGAATACCACGGCCATTATCAGCAACGCGAATCTGGTTCCCAGGAAGGAGGGCAACCTCGATACGATTACAGTGTCCACCCATGGCTTCGTCACGAGAGTTGTCAAAAATTTCCCAAATTAAGTGGTGCAGGCCCTCCACTCCCGTGGAGCCAATATACATACCAGGGCGCTTGCGCACCGGCTCCAATCCTTCGAGAATCTGGATAGACTCTGCGCCGTATGCTTTTTCTTTCTTTGTGGTTTCCTCTTTTTTGGCCATATAAGTTAAGAGTTGCCCGAACAGCCGTGCAACTGATAGAGAGAGTGTACCATAGTCAGCGAGGTTCGAGTAGTGGACAAACGGGCGCAACTCGAGTTAAATCGTCGCTCAACAAAGCCACTTACCGCAACTCTGCGCAACGGGAAGTAGCAAAGGTGGGGTAAGAGCGCACTTCCAATCACGGGATGTATTAGCGAATCTCTGCGTGAAGCTCTGAGACGCAGGAAGCAGTCACCCGTTCCATCACATCGAGTACTTCTCTGTCGGTCAAAGTGCGTTCCATGGACTGAAAGACGAGTCGATACCCGTATGACACACGAGCTTCCCCCTCCTTTTCAAAGCGATCAAACTGTGACACCCGCACGAGGAGTGGTCCACCCGCATCCCATAACACTGACTCTATTTTTTCTGCTGAAAGGGTGCGGTCCACAAACATGGCAATGTCGCGAACAATAAAAGGAAATGGCGAGACGGGTTGATATCGGACAATGGGAAGCGGTGTATCCAATATGGGGCTTTGCGACAACGTAGTCGGGTCAATCGTCGAGGCGCCTAAATCAAACTCAATTACCCGAGTAAGCGAATCGGGTGTGCTGTGAGTTAGATTTTCTACTCCGAATGTCTTCTCGAGGTCACTCACCAACACATCAAACATGGGAGAGATGCTTTTTGCACGCTTTTTTGTCCCAGCACGTTGCCCAATCGAAACATGCAAGCGCTCTTTGTCGACATGAAAGACGTGTCCGATTTCAAAAATCTGCACATCCTCAATACCAATAAGGGGAGCTTGATAAAAATTACTCTCGAGTGCCCGCAAAAGACCCGGAGTGAGTGCGCGACGCAACTTTGGGCGATCCTTGCCCACGGGATTTTGCACCTCCACGTCGCCCTCACTCTCGACTGCAAAAGAGTAGGTGAACACTTCTGAATACCCTCGTTTCACACAAAATGCGCGTATGTGGGAAGATATGGCAAATGCGGGAGACAGCACTCCTGTCTTGATGCGTGGGGGGAGTACTCCTTCGATGCGATCATACCCGTAGAGTCGACCTACCTCCTCGCTCACATGTTCAGGGAGCGTCAAATCTAAGCGCTCTTTTGGTACTACTACAACATATCCGTCTGGTGTGGGAGTGACCTCGCACCGCACTCGAGCAAGCAATCGCATGACTTCTTCTTTGCTCAATGAAATACCTAGACGTGAAATAAGTCGTGCGTGTGGTACTTCGATTGGAGGTGGGGTCGCCCCCTTCTCCCCTACTTCAACCAAAGAAGACACCTCGACCTCTGGCTGAAGCGCTCGCAAGTGAGAGAGGAGCATCTCCATACCTTCCTTGGCCCAGGACGGAGTAATACCATGCTCAAAACGCTTAGACGCATCCGTTTTGATTCCATGGAGCGTTGAGGTTCGACGAGTTCGGGTGGCATCAAAATGCGCGGACTCAAAAATGATGGAGGTGGTATGTGCATCAACTTCAGCTTTTTTACCCCCTTTTATTCCGGCGAGCGCGAGGATACCTGTATCATCAGCAATCACCGTTTCTGAGCCCACAAATGTGAGCGTGCGCCCATCCAGGGTCACCATGGTCTCTCCTGGCGCGGCCAACCGCACACACAATCCACCATCAATCTTATCTGCATCAAACGCATGCATAGGCTGACCGATATCATGCATCACATAATTGGTGAGATCCACAATCACATTAATACTTCGAGCACCAATGCTCACCAACTTCCGCTCAAGCCATTCAGGGCTCTCTGTGACGCGCACTCCACTCACTTTCGCTGCAACATAGCAAAGCGAGAGCTCCGGTTGCGCAAGAGAAACAGCAACAGACAACGAAGAGCTGGGGATGTATTGCGAGGGCGAAAACGGCGGTTTCAAATGCAAATCAAACAATGCAGCCATTTCTCTCGCCATCCCACGATGTGATAGTGCGTCATGTGCTCGATCAGGCAGCACCTTCACCTCAAGCACGGTGTCATGATGCGTTGCATCCTGCGTCACCTCTTCGACTTCAAATGCGGAACGAGAAACCACAGAAACCAGGGTTTCTGTATCTGGAAGTGGGGATGTGAGATGTTCACGAAGCCAGTGAAGTGAGTATTTCATAGTATGACATTAGAATTGATGCACAACGCGCAAATCGCCACTATAGAGAAGACGTACATCGTCAATACCGTATCGGAGCATCGCCATGCGATCGAGGCCTCCACCAAATGCAAACCCTTGATACGTGGTACTATCTACTCCACATGCCTCAAGCACGTGCGGATGAACCATTCCCGCACCCATAATCTCAATCCAACCAGTGTGCTTACACACCCCACACCCGGAACCCTTACATTTCATGCATTCCATATCCACCTCCACCGATGGTTCAGTGAATGGAAAAAAGGAGGAGCGTAATCGAATATGATTCACTCCAAAGAGCTCTTGAAACACATGGAGCAAGGTACCCTTCAAGTGAGCGAGCGAAATATCCTTTCCGATACAGAGCCCTTCAACCTGATGAAATTGGGCCTCATGTGTGGCATCTGTCGCTTCGTTGCGAAACACCTTTCCGGGAACCACCATACTGTATGGAGGAAGAATGCCTTGTGACATCTTTTCGGTCATATACCGAATCTGTACCGATGACGTATGAGTACGAAGGAGGAGCTTCTCTCCACTCCGTTTTTCTAAACCGTATGCGCGAGTAGCAGACTCATCTGAGCGAACAAAAAAGGTATCCTGCATATCTCGCGCAGGATGATCTTTCGGGACATTGAGCGCGTCAAAGTTGTAATATTCGGTTTCGAGTTCTGGCCCATCAACGACATCAAAGCCTAGCGTGGTAAAAATACGCGTAATCGCAGAAATCAAATGAGTAACGGGATGCAAATGCCCTTCGAGGTGTGTCTCTGTCATGAGAGGAGTATATCATTTTGGGCCAGACTCAAGCCATACCACCACAAGCGTCAGCGCGAGTCCCATTATACCTAGCACCAAAGACAGTCGACACATCATACACGATGGGGGTGCCGATTGAGGTGTAAGTGGAAACATATTGGAGCCGGAACTCGGGTTCGAACCGAGGACCTACGGTTTACAAAACCGTTGCTCTACCAACTGAGCTATTCCGGCAATACAAGAACCAAACATGAGAGAGCATAGCATATCTTTTCTCTTACGCAAAGGCGGGGCGTGAACATGTGACACCTACAGTGCGCCGTCTAGTCCGTCACTCTTTCGTCCTTCTTTGTCGGCAACAATTTGCTTTAAAAAGAAGGACGTTGCGAGTGAAGATTCTCCCTTCCCCCTCCGACGCATGGTATCCATAAATACCTGCTTTCCACTTGCGAGCAACCCCGAACCAAGAGAAACCATCATGCGACCATGCGGACGGGCGCGTTCGATGAGGACACCAAGGAGTCGAAGTAAGTCCCAAAATTCAAATGTGGCAATCTCAAGCACCGTTGGTGTACGGCGCAGTGAGCGCATGGATGATGCACGTATATGCCCGTACCACAAAAAAGCGGCAAGAGAGAGCGCACATATTCCCCAAATGACGAAGAGAGTGTTCATGGACGGTGGGCAAACGCACTATGCCCTAAGTATAGCACTACTTTCCTACTGCGAAACGAGAGAAGCGCACCAGTTCGGTATTCTCACCAAACTTCTGCACAGCACCCTTAATCAAGTCGCCAACAGTGAGCTTATCGTCCTTCACGTACGGCTGATCAAGTAAGACCATTTCTTTGAAATAGGCATCAATCTTTCCCTGGAGTGCCTTCTCGCGAATATCCTCAGGCTTTCCTGCCATCGTCTTATCGACTTCTTCCACAAAGAATGCCTTTGCCTTTTCAATTTCTGCTTCAGTGATTTCCTTTTTGGAAACATACTTGGGGCGCAGTGCAGTAATGTGCATCGCAATATCGTAGGCAAGCTTCTTAAAGTCTTCGTTTTTGGCAACAAAATCTGTCTCACACCCAAGCTCCACGATAGCTCCGACCGTTCCACTGGTGTGAATATATGCTGCAACAACCCCAGCTCCGAGTACGCGATCTCCCTTCTTCTCGGCAATCTCGCCACTCTTCTTTCGGAGTGCCATACGTGCCTTCTCCATGTCGCCACCAGCTTCTTCGAGTGCCTTCTTGCACTGCATGACTGCAACGCCAGTTTCATCACGAAGGGCCTTCACTTGTTCCATGCTGATTTCCATATGTGTGTGAGTTAGAATTTCAATGAAAAACGTCCAAAAACGGGCTTAGGCGCGAGCCTTCTTTCCTGCTTCCACTGCCTCTGCAATCTGCTTCAAGAAGAAGGTCACAGAGAGGATGGCTGCGTCATTACCCACCACTGGGTATGTCACTTTGGATGCATCGCAATCTGTGTTCCCGATCCCGATTGTTTCTACGCGCATCTTCTTGGCTTCAGTCACCGCAATATGTTCTTCGCGGGTATCCACAATCACAATCAGTCCAGGTGCACCCTCGAGTGAGGCAATACCTCCGAACTCAGATTGCAAGCGTCCCATCTCGCGCTCAAAAAGAAGTTTTTCCTTCTTGGTGTACTTGTCGAGCTCACCCTTGGCAAACTTGTCAGATAATTCCTTAAGTCGAGCTGTGCGCTTTCTAATCTCAGGCCAGTTGGTCAACATTCCTCCCACCCAGCGCTCGGTGACGTATGGCATATTGAGCGAAAGCGCAGTCTCTTCAACTAGGGCGCGAATCTCTTGCTTGGTACCCACAAACAGGACGGGCTTGCCCGACTTTGCAACTTCTTCTGCGCGTGCGCGAGCAAGGTCGAGCTGCTTTGCAGTGTGCGTGAGGTCAATAATATCCACTCCATTCTTCGAACCGAAGAGAAATGGGGACACAGAGGCATGACGGCGAGCTCGGGAGTACCCAAAGTGTGCGCCGACATTGAACATGGCATCGATTACGGTATTTGCAGTCATATGTGCGTTCCTCAAAAACTATGAATAAGTAGGGTGATGCTATCAAAATATGGCTCAATTGGCAAGAGAATTCCAGGAAAGATCCTGATGTGGACACGAAATCGTATAGGAAAAACAAAAACCTCCCGAGTGGAGAGGCTTTTGAAATTTCAGAAGCAGTGCTTCTGATGTCTCTAATATACCCAGAGTATCCCCTATGAGCAAGTACCACGTGGGGATAACTCGGGGACAAGCTGTGGATAGCATATTAGCTATCCCCATCATCTGCATCCCCCATGGTGCCGCTCCGCGCACGATCCCCTACTGTCACCAACATAGTCCCAATATCTCCTGCCAATATGCCATCGATATTATGCCATGATTCCTTGATGCGATGATCAGTCACGCGATTCTGGGGTACATTGTATGTGCGAATTTTTTCAGAACGATCCCCTGTGCCAATCTGAGAGCGCGCATCTGCATTCTTTGCTGCATCTTCGTCTGCCTTCAGTTGCTCGAGCTTGGCCGTCAAAATAGCCAGAGCCTTCTCGCGATTCTTCAGCTGGGAACGCTCCACCGAGCAGTGTACATGAATGCCCGTAGGTTTGTGCACCAAGTGCACTGCAGTCTCGACCTTATTCACGTTCTGCCCACCTGCACCTCCGGAGCGAGTGAACGACATGTCTAAATCAGAGGGATTGATGACCACCGTGGACTTCTTGCGAATCGGGAGTACCAATACGGAAGCAGTAGAAGTGTGAATACGCCCAGACTTCTCTGTAGCAGGAATACGCTGTACGCGATGCACCCCAGTCTCATACTGGAGTCGTTCGTACGCCAGACCCCCTGATACTTCAAAAGTGGCTTCTTTATAGCCTCCCATTTCACTTTCTGAAGTATCTACGACTTTCCACCCCCACCCTTCTGCATCTGCATAGCGCTCATACATCAGAGCGAGATCTTGAGCAAAAATAGCTGCTTCTTCCCCTCCCACTCCGGCGCGCACTTCAAGCACGAGCTCCTTGGGGCGCTCCTCTTCCTCCTTGTCCTCTTGAATTATATGTTCTATGCGAGCAAGCAACTCATGCATTTGACTCTCCAGAGCGCGCACATCTTCCTGAGCCATCTCACGCAATTCAGGATCAGCCTCTAGTGCACGCGCTTCGTCACATGCAGTCAAAAGACGCTCATACTCCTCGGCAAGGTACTTCGTTTTATAATGCGCTTTGTATGTGGCGAGATCTATACTCATAGTGAAAATATACCATGCGGGTAAGGAAAAACCCCTGCACGGCGTGCACGGGGTCGTCCTCGGTCGCTACTTCGCTTTGGCCTTGGGCTTGGCGAGTGCAGTGCGTGCGCGGAAACGCTCAACGCGGCCGGCGGTGTCCATGGACTTTTCGTTCCCGGTGTAGAGCGGATGGCACTGCGAGCAGATTTCCATCTCGATCTTCTCCATAGTCGAACCGACCTTGAACTCAGCCCCGCATGCGCAGGTTGCATGGGCCTCTCCGTAGTAGGTCGGCACGGTGACCTTCGAGACCTCCTTCTTTGCCTTGGGTTCTGGTTTCATAGTGGGCACACTCTACCAAAAAGGCAGACTTTCTGCAAGGTGGGGGTACCCTGGTATCAAAAAATGGCTATACTGCAGGCTTTGCCACCGGAAAACGGACGATAAAATCAGTACCTTTCCCCCGAATTGACTCCACCGAGATGGTCCCTTTCATGGCATGGACAATTTCTTGCGTAATCCACAACCCCAGTCCCGTCCCAGTAATACCTTGCATGTGTGTCCCCTTTACGCGATAGAACTTCTGAAATAATTTCTGCTGGTCTTCGGCGGAAATACCCATTCCTGTATCAGAAATTCGAATGGATACCATTCCCGACTCCTCTTGTGCACTCACCGTGACGGATCCGTTTGGCGTGTACTTGATTGCATTTCCTATAAAATTGACCATTACCTGACGAAAACGATCGGTGTCGACAGCAATCAGGGGAAGCGGCGTTGGGGCGTACGTAAGTACGAGACCCTTATCCTGTGCGGGACGCAAAAAGGAATCCACCACCATCCCAATCTCAGTGCTCACATCCACATGCACGAGTGAGAATGACATACGGCCCTCTTGAAGCTTGGCTACATCCAAGATGTCGCCGATGAGCGTGTTGAGCTGGGTGGCAGCACGGTCAATGTTGGCAAGATGCCCTCGCGATTCTGAGGACAGATGCTCTGATTCGGCAACCATTTCCGTGTACCCACGAATAATAGTCAGAGGGGAACGCAATTCATGCGCGGCCATTGAAACAAAGTCGTCTTTCATCCGGTCCACGTCTTTGAGCTTCCGATACAGACTTGCGTAGTCAATAATACGAGCCTGTCGCGCCAAGAGCACGATGATGAGGAAAATCACTCCAAAGAGTACGAGGTAGGCATTACGAATACTCTCCCGTGCTCGCTGGTCCGCAGCGGCCATCGAGAAATCAATTACGACATACCGGGACATCACTGGACTCTCTGGGCTCAAAATCCCTCGCACCGTGCGCATCACCCGAGCACCACGAGAAGTATAGGTATCCGTGAGCGCATGGTTGGGGTATGCTTGCACCAAATCAAAGAGTGGGGCGGTTTTTTCTTGCTCAGGAAGAAAGGTGAAGTCACTCCCCACGGTGTCGGGATGAAGCGATGCCACAATCATTTTTGTACTGCCGGTGGCAAGCAGAACATCGAAGCGCACAATAGTCTCGTTTTGCTGAGCTATAGAACGAATCCGATCGTGTAAGTATGAGGGGTCAGACATGCGCTCATGAGCAAACTCCACAAACACATCAGTCAGTAGTCCTACGCGACTGCGTTCGAGCGAGTCTTGATTTTGGCGTGCAATCTGCAAGAAACGCTCGCTCGTATAAAAGAACGCAAATGGAATAATGACGAGCAGAAAGAGCGTATAGATGATTTGGGGATTCTCTCGCACGAATACGAATCCTCGCTCAATAATCTGGAGAGGGTTGGCCATAACTACTTAGCCAAGCGCAGGCTCATCCCCCTTTTGATGCACGATAAACCCAATAATCGAGAGTGCGACACCAAGAATACCAATGAGCATGGCAATCATCGCATAGAGTGATGCGCCAGTGAAAAATCCTGGTTCTTCTACTACGTCCGTTGCACCAGCACCCAGCGAGACAGCGGCTGCAACCTTCACAAAAGGAAGGGGTTCGGACTTCGCCAAGATGCGTCCACCAGCATCTGTGATGGCACTATAGACATGATGGGTGCCATCCGGGAGTTCTTTCTCGAGCGTGTAGGTCCACGCTCCGGTCGCATCTGCTTTCACCGTCACGACTATGGGTTCTGAGAAGATATATACGGTCACAAAACTATTGGGCTGTGCCTTGCCGGAAAGTTTCATCTTCTTCACCGTGGATGACCCCTGCGCATTCACCCCGACTTCGAGTACTTTGACATCCTCCACCACAAGAAGCTCCGGTTCTGTCACACCAGCGATGAGCGGACTCATAAATGCCACACTCTCATCTCCCCCCTTCTCGGTGGTCGTCCCCTCTTGCACTATTTGGACCCCTCCACGTGGATTCGTGCGAGCCAGGAGCTCTGCACCATCTGAGTATCCATCTTGGTCTGTATCAGCTGAATTGGGGTCCGTGTTGTAGAGTGCCACTTCGTCATAGTCTGTCACGCCATCTCGGTCCACATCGACAAAAAGTCGAGTGCCTACACGATCGGTGAACACCGCACGTTCTTCTACACGCGCACGGCGCATGGCTTCACGCTGTTCTTCTACTACTGCTTGCCCCACATTTGCATCGGCTTGCGCCACCACGTCTGCACATACGGAGAAATTTTCTACCTGCGCACAGTACTGCTTCAAGTCTTCTGCTTTGATGACTTCTTGTGGAAGCAAGGTGGGGCGATTCATGCTTTCAAGAAGGGCCGAGATTTTTTTCTCTTCCACAACCTCGATCAGTGAGGGTGGAGGGGTGCGCGGAGCACGAAAAGCAGGTCGAGCAAATTCGGAACATAGCTCACTGACGCCAGGATGACTCCGACAATAGATTTCACACTCTTCTTGATTGGTGCATGAGGACGGATCAGAAATACGAGCAAGAAGTTGTTTCTTATCCTTTTCGGTCACCCGCACACTCGTGGACACTCCCGTGGGGGCGAGTGTGGCGTCGGATACCTCGGGTGCACGAGACTGCAAAGTGGGGGTCGGCTTTTCAGGATGGAGCACACTAATGGCATAAGGTTCTGTCTGGGACTCGCGCCCATCGGCATGTAATATCCGAGCCTGAATACGATATTTTCCAGCGGGAAGGGCTGCCATGTCGATGACAGTCGTCCACACATCTATGCCTGGGCGTGAGAGCAAATCATCAGGGACGGCTTGGGCATGGGTTTTGGTCGGGTTCACCCCATCCATGAGTGCGATAGCCACTCGTTTCGCATCAAGGGTCGAAACGCGTAATTCCACTTCTTCCTGATTAAAGACTCGCCCCGTACTCATTGGTGTATTATCGACAAATAACGAAAGAACTGGGCGTGGCATAGGGGGTAACTCCTGAGAGAGTGGAGACACGGAAGTAAATGGAGCTGTCTCAGTATATTGTGTGGCTGGAGGTACTGCAGGGGTGGAATCAAGAGGGGTGGTCGTCAGGGTTGTAGATGATGATACCGCAGTCTGAGGTGTGCCACACACGGCCCGAAGTTCAAAGCGTCCCGATGATGGATCATCCGTCACATACCCACTCTTTGCGCGACCAACCCACTCGTAGCGCCCGTTGGGCAAATAGTGTTCCCCCCATTCATACGGCGCATTATGCATACCAGTATCAGAAGAGAGGAGAAAATACCCTCCATACGGCTTGGTCACAGAAAAGAACACGGGGGTCATCGGTGCAAGCCCAGTCACACATCGCGCGAGCGGAGCAGGCTGTGATGCAAAGGAGACGGGAACGAGATTGGTCGTGGGGGCAGGTGGAGGCGATGTAACGGTAGTAGCAGTCGCCTCGGTCGTTGAGGTACTTGGTGAGATGTCTTGTGTGGAGGTCGTCGTGGATTGCGGCGCAGTATCGGGAATACACAATTCTTCCACGGTGATCAATCCATAATTCGTACCTGCAAATCCAGGCAGTGGATTACCTGACCATGAATACCCCCCAACAGTAAGATACTCGTCCCGTGTCGCACCAATAGTCAGTGCGCTCGTGGGAGTATTCAGCATAATATATCCTGCACTTGCCGGAGAAATAGTGAAACGATACTTTGCTCGTGTCACCCCAGACGAACACGCAATCCCTAGACGTTCGGCAGAAAAAGTCACCGCCCCCACAGTGCTACTCACCGTGCCCGAAGTGGTATCCAAGAGTGCCGTCGTAGTGGGATACGTATACCCCCCACTCGCAGTCTGTGCGAGCTGAGTATGCATAGCTCCTGACCACTTCCCTACTTGACCAAGCGCGAGCGCCACAAACAAGACAAATGTGGCTGCACCAAGATGCATGAGTGTGGAGTGGACAGGATGTCGAGGATGAGGGGCCATACGACGAGAAGACTATTTTCGTGCAATCACGCGATGTGCTGCTTCAATAATTGACGGAATACCTAATCCATAATGCTGAATCAATTCGGAAGGGGTGCCCGACTGCCCAAATTCATCCTTGACCGCAACGTACTCGATTGGCGTAGGATGGGTGGACGACAAAAACTCTGCAATCGCACTCCCCATCCCGCCTGCTGCTTGATGCTCTTCCACCGTCACGAGAGCGCCTGCTTCTTTTGCAATCCGAAGTAGTGCATCTTGGTCTAGTGGCTTCACCGTCGCGAGGTTGATGACCTGTGCGCCAATACCCTCTGACTCCAGTTTGCGCGCGGCGAGTATCGCGTTATGTACCGATGCGCCCGTAGCAATAATCCCGACCATCGTACTCATTCCTTCTTTGGGGGCAAAGTATACCTCTGCGCGTCCAATCTCAAACGGCGTATCAGAAGTGGTGATAATGGGAGTCGCTTCGCGTGCCAATCGAATATAGACCGGACCATCATAGTGCGCAGCCGCAAGCGTCGCCTTCTTGGCTTCAATGGCATCACAAGGGGAAATGACAATCATGCGCGGAATCATACGCATGAGCCCCATATCTTCGAGGGGCTGGTGCGTTCCTCCATCCGGGCCTACAGAGATACCAGCATGGCTTCCCACAATCTTGGCATTGACGTGGTTGTATGCGATAGTCGTACGAATTTGCTCCCAATTGCGTCCGGGGCTAAACATGGCGTATGAAGAAAAAAATGGAATCTTTCCCATCGCAGCAAGTCCGGATGCGACCGAGGCCATCGACTGCTCACCAATGCCCATCTCGACAAATCTGGTGGGGAAGGCATCTCGAAAGAGGTGCATCTGTGTCGACTCAGTCAAATCCGCACACAGTGCGACCACTTCGTGTCGTTCTTGCCCAGCCTGCAACAGTCCTTCGCCAAATCCCTTGCGAATAGGCGCTTGTTCGATATCAGCATCAAATAACTTTGGATTGAGTGGTACGAGGTTCATGATAGTAGTGAAAAGTGAGGACTATTGATGTTCTGAATTAAGACGGCCACGGAGCGTACGAAGCTCCGAAAGAGCGGTATCTCCTTGTTTGTCCTTGGGGACAACATCTCCTGGACCCTTCCCTGGAGGATTTCCATGCCACTCAAAACGACGCTCGGTAAAATCAACTCCCTTTCCCGGAATAGTGTGTGCAATAATCATCGATGGCTTATTGAATACGGCCTTTGCTTCTTGAATCGCATTGTTGATGGCTTCAAAGTTATGTCCATCTATTTCTACGACATGCCATCCAAAAGATTCCCACTTTTCCTTGAGGGGCTCGAGAGGCATGATGTCTTCGGTAAAACCATCGATCTGAATATTATTTCGATCGATAATGCCAATGAGATTGTGCAGACGCTCTTTTCCGGCGAGCATTGCAGCTTCCCAGATTTGCCCACAGTTCAATTCCCCATCACCCATCAGACAATAGTAGAAGCGATCAGACTGTCGCCCCCGCTCCATACGGTCTCCAAGTGCCATCCCTACGGCCTGAGAAAGCCCTGATCCAAGTGGCCCTGATGATGTTTCGAGTCCGGGCAACCACTCGCGATGTGGATGTCCCTGGAGGCGCGAGCCAAACTTGCGCAAGGTGCGACACTCATCCACACTAAAATACCCCGCGTGCGCCATCGAGGCATAGAGCACAGGGCAAATATGACCATTAGAAAGTATCAATCGATCACGGTCTGACCACTCTGGATTTTTAGGATCATGACGAAGCGCATGAAAATAGAGCACAGCAAAGATATCCGCCATCCCGAGTGGTCCAGCGGTGTGTCCAGATCCCGCGGTGATGAGCATATCGATGATGGTTTCTCGAATGTCATTGGCATGGAGTTCTAATGCCTTGATATGTTCGTCGTGAAGATGTTCCATAAAAAATTGGATAGTGAATAGGCGGAGTCGGTCTTCCCACTCCAGTACCCCACTATTATAACAGAAGCGCCCCCAAGGGCGCCTCCTGACTATCCCCACATGCAGTCTATCCGACTATTTCTTCGAGTTGAGTGATCGCATGAGGGATATCAGATGCCCCAAAGATGGCAGAGCCGGAGACGAGACGAGTCGCCCCAGCATGCTTGAGTGCTCGGGCGGTATCCACCGTCACTCCCCCATCCACAGAAATGGGCATATTTGGGTATCGCACGCGAAGCGCGTTCACCTGTTCTAAAACGCGTTCATCAAATGGCTGACCTTGGTATCCGATTTTGGCTATACCCATACACTGCACAAAGTCCACTCGGTCGAGGTGTGGTACCAGTACATCGAGCGAGGTATCCGGATTGATGGCAAGACCAAGTTCCACCACTTTCTCCCCACCAATATCGCGAGCACCGTCTTTCCACATGTCGTGAGCAAAAAAGAGCTCGAAATTCTTGATAGACTCCAGGTGAAAAATGATGCGCGACGCACCGAGCGGAAGCCACTCATCAATGTGCTTTTCAGGCTCTCCAATCATTAAATCAATCTCATAGTCTAAATCTTCCCAATACGGCATTCCCTCATCTTGACTCATGAGCGCTACAAAGTGAGGCTCTTTTCTTGTCCCACCCTCCGAATAAGGCCAACTCCGAGAGCGCACGAATGCGCCGTCCATAATATCAATCTGAGCAAGTGGGACATGAGCCCGCACCCGAGACGCCTTCTCGACCAAATCGTCATAATGGTCGGGCATAATTGCTGGAATAATCTCTATCATATGGCGAGTATAGCACAGACTTGAACTCAGCCAAGCACGCTACGGCAGCGTCTCGCAGACGACTCCATCTCGGTCGACGTCTAGACGATGGGGATCCTCCCGAGGTCCACCGCAAGCCAAGAAGAGAGACTGGGCTTCACGCTGAGTAGAAAACGCTTTGCAGTCGTATAGATTTTGGTCACAGCGCAACGTGGTAGTACTCATGGGGGTCTCAAGAGCAGGAATCGGAGCCGGAGTACTCATGGTATTCGACAGCCCACAGGCCCCGTCGTGATAGAGCCCACGCTCTTCGCGCCGTGCTAATGCTGCGCTCGCGCGAAACTGTGCTTGGTAGAGATACGGTACCCGATAGGTGTATTCGTACGCATAACCGTCCGCAATCATCCGCTCATTGACGGTAGACCCGTCGGGTAATATGAGATATCCCAATAATCTTCCGTACTTGTCTCGAGTATCCTGAGTCTCGTCTCCTCCGAATCGCACGGTGTGGGTTTCTAGTAGTACACGCAGATACACAGCAGCCTCTTTCCCAAAACACTCCACGCCTCGCCGCGGATCCACAGACTCTGGCGCATTCACCCCAATTAAACGCACCACTTCTTCTTTTCCACCAAGACGTACGCGTACCGTATCCCCATCCACGACGCGCACAATTTCCACACTCCGAGATGGCAGAAATAAAGAAGTGGTGGTTGCGCCAATATCATGATGTGGAGGTTGGGGCTCCAAGGATGGGGTGTCGGACACCGTCGAAGGCGTGGGCATCCCATGAGAGAGCACCCAAAAAACGACCACCGCGATAAGGAGATATCGCAGTGGCGTCTGTCGATGTGCGTGTACCGCACTCATGATTACTCTCCCACTGGCTGGTAGCGACCGTAGTAGCGCACCTCAGCCGTATCTCGGAGTTCTTCTACAAATTGAGGGGCTTCCTGTTGTAACTTCTGGCTCTTGATTTGTTCAGTGATGGCAGCGCGCATTTCTTCTGCCTGCGCAGGATCAACCGTCAGTCGAGCATCTGCAATATATTTATCCACTTCTTCGGGGGTCACACTAACCTTTTCTCCCAAAAGCAGTTCGACCTTCTTGCGCATAATCATTTGCTTCTTGAGCGATGCCCGAGTCAGACCTTCTGCGGCGAGGAGGGTGTCCATGGTGGCTCCCTGCGCGGCAAGACCGGCTTCAATACGTGCAATCTCTGCATCAATGTCCGCTTCGACGACCTCTATATTAGCCGCTTGAGCTGCGCGATGAATGACGCGCTCAGAAATCATCTGGTCGAGAAACTGTGCACCACTCGTAGCCTCAAGTCCACGCATAATAGACAAACGCATAATAGGCATTCCATCTACCGTTGCCGCAACCATCGTATGCAGGGCGCCAAACACACCGATTCCAAGGACAATGAGTCCTAAGATACTATAGAGAGTGCGCTTATTGATTCGCACGGAATCCTTTGGTGTAGATTGCTCGGCAGGAGTAGTGGTATCCGATTCTGTTATAGGAGTCGCCTCTGTCGTGCCTTCCTCTTGGGTCTTTGTCGTTTCTTCTTGGGTCATAGATATGAATTATTACTCAATGGATCACGGTCGATTGCCCGTGCGTGGGCTTTATTGTAGCATACCCCGCGCATGTGGTCATGCGACGGATGTGGGTGGAGTTTGAGCCCCAGCGACAAGAAGGTCTTCCTTGATCACCCCCTTCTTGAGTTCCAAATCAGGGGTCTTGAGCACCTGGTGGTAGCTTCCATCAGGAAGCTTTTCCTCGACCGTGAGATAGTATGTTCCGGGAGGAACAAGGAGATAAAACTTCCCCGTTTCATCTGCGACCGTTTTTTTCACTACGGTGCCCAATCCTGGCAACCACACTTTAATGAGCGCAAATGGAATTGGGCGCCCTGACGCCTGGTCGAGGACGCGCGTCACCTTGTGCGTGACACGCCAGAAGATCTGAAATGCCGTAATTGCCACATAGGTAAAAATAATAAATCCATTTAACCACGTCGGAGACAAGAACAACGTAAAGGCAGAGAAGAGAAATCCAACGTAAAAGAGCGTATTAAATATCCACAATCGAATACTCGTTTTCTTGGAGTACACCAGAAAGACCTGATCTTTATTCTTCGCAAACTCATTCCAGTCAAACTCGACAGGATCGAGTGGGATATTGTATGTCACGGCACCACCCTCGCGCACCTGAAATGCATCACCAAAGTACAGGTTGTCATAAAATTCATCTCGCGCTTTGCCCTTCAGTTTTTCTGAAGGAAACTTATAGTGCGTCTTATTTGCAATAATATGGTACTCCCCAGGATGAAGAAGGAAGCCGTAGCGTCCGTCCAGGTCGGTAATCGCTTCACCTTTGGACTCCGCCGTGTCACGAATCTGAGCAATCACATATGCGGGGTCGAGTGGGCGTTTGGTCACCGAGTCATATACCACTCCCCACGGCTCACTGCGCTTCTTGCGGAAAAGCCCAGTCAAAAGCCCAATCAGCTTCAGCAAGAGGAGATACAAGTCATACACCGACCCCACATTGGTGGCCAAGAGTACTGCCTGCGATGCACCAACAGCCACACCGATAGGTGCCGCCACGGGAGTGATGTTTTGCACAGGAGCCTCAATGACATTGATGGCGTCTTCAATGGTCTCTGCGACCATGGGTGGAAGGATAGATGGAGCACGCTCAGGCAAATACACGCGAAACACTCCATTCACACGGCGTATACCTTTTTCTTCTTGATCGAGAATACTGATGGCAAACGGATGCGCCCCAGTGACAGAAAACGGAGGGAGTACGGCTTCATACGCCCCTCGTTCTTTGTTGATGCGCAATAGATATGATGCCGTGGGGACAGCTCCCTTAGGCGCCTCAATGCCAATGGCAATCGTCTTGAGCACATCAGGCATTTTGGATGCTGAAATTGAGACACGCAGATTCTTCTCCCCATTCACTCGCACAGCATCCTCTCTCAACTGCAGTGCCACCACCTCACCATCCGACAATTCGGCAAAGTCAAAATCGGAAAGCAGGATTTCTGCAATCATCACATGTGGGGTGCCTGTCGCAGGAATATCCACGAACGGACCAGTGGAGGTGGAGGTAATGGGTGGAAAAATTGGCGTTGCGGTTGCCACTGGTGGAGGTGGAGGAGGTGGGGTACTTCCTGGTGTTTCAGATGGCGGAGTCGGAGGCGCCCCGGGAGGAGGTGGGGGTGGAGGTGGAGGCATTGCTGGTGGAGGAGGGGGTGGTGGAGGTGTCACCGGAGTAAGAGTGGTCTCCGAAAGGATAGCCCCGGAGGAATAATTCGGCACTGAATCACGAGCAAAAAGGGTGTAGAAATACGTCGTCGAGGTCGCGAGCCCGGAGTCGGTGGCACTCGTCCCAGCTCCCTCATACACCATCACACCATCGGTGGGACCACTCGGATATGTTCCCGTCTTTCGCATCAGTCGCACGGATGCAAAGTCTGAATCAAGTGGGTTCACCCACGACAACGCCATACTCGTGAGTGCAGGTGTGGCAACAAAAGATGAGGGGTTTGCTGGTGGAGTCGTGTCAGGTGGTGGGGGTGGAGTTGGGGTGGTAAATGTTCCAGTATGAGGACTGCTTTGGTTTCCCGATGCATCAAGCGTCGTAATCCGATAATAATAGGTCGTCGATGTCGAAAGTCCCGTGATACCCATGGTGTGTGCAGTTGCATATCCCACCTCACTCGCACTTCCCATACTGTATGTCGTAGAAGTTCCCCACGACAACGTCGAGAGTGCATTCTCACTGGTCGAAAATGTAATGGTTCCTGTATTGTAGGTAGATGTCGCACTGACCCCGCTAATGACGGGAGCGAGAGAGTCGGTCGTCGTAAATACCCATGTCGAGGCACCAGAAATGCCCACAAAACTATTTCCCGTTTGGTCAGTAAAAGCTCCAGTTGATACTTCAACATAATATTGCGTATTCGAAGAAAGTGGTGCGGCAAGCACCACCGTCGCTGCACTCCCGAGCACGGTGACTCCACTCCCCGATACCGAAACGGTCTCCGCAGTCGAATTATCTGACATGCGCTTGATAGTCACAGACCCTCCCACCTTATTGACGAGCTCGTTAAAGGTCATCACGAGCTGGGTCGTCGACGCCACCCCTACCGCATTATGTGCAGGAGAAAAAGTAATCACGGAAGGCGGGGTCGTGTCACCTCCTCCCGAGCTTGCCGAAGAAGTGGTCGCATTCACGACACTAGAAATGCTTGAGTAGTTTCCTGTTGAATCAAAAGCTTGGACAGTGTAGGCATATCCCGTTGTCGGAGAAAGCCCCGTGCTCGCATAGGTGAGTGCGGTGGTCGTCGCGATAGGGGTACCATCTCGGCGCACGACATATCCCCCGATAGCGACGTTGTCGGTCGAAGCGCTCCATGACACATCTATCTGCGAACTCGATACTGGCGTCGCGGACAACCCCGAGGGGGTCGACGGTGGAGTCACATCAGAGACCACCGTAAGTCCGATGGTCAGCTGATCTCCTGCAGCAAAAGTCAGCAGTGCATACGACCCATACAAGAGGGCCACCAGAAGTCCGAGAGCGAGTTGTCGAAGTGCAGACATGGTCGTCATATTATCTTGCCAAGACGGTTATGGTGGTCGTCGCTTGGTAGGTGCCTGGGGCTTGTGTATTGCTCGCCCCACTCACTGCGCGAAAGCGGACCGTCGTCGCCGTGCCAAGTGGATGATTTGCGCTGGTGCGAAGCGCAATGGTTTGCGCCGACGTCAGAAGTGGAGCCCAGCATGAAGAGGCAGTGTCCCCTGATCCCGTATTGCACACTGCACCATTATCCTTGAACCGTTGCACAATATCGCTTCCTTCAGGAGTAAAGCCGAAACGACTGGATGCCGCGGGGGTGGTGAAGGTGAAATCAGGGTCCGCCCCCGCGGTCACATAGTCAGGAAAATTATTGACCCCAGAAACGAGCGCTGGTGAAGCAGATGCGCTCAAGGTGAAAGTGTATCCTGCGCTATTGTCGGTGACTACTGTCCAGACTGCTGTGCCATTGGCGGTCCCGCCTCCTGTATTGGGAATACTGGGAGACAAGGTAACATCCGACGGAAGGGTCAGGGCAAGATAAGTCTCCTGCATTTGCTGATAGCCCCCCTTCACCTGATAGGATGCACTCGAAGAGGTGCCCACACCAGATTCACCGAGCGTATCTTCCGCACGATACGATGTCGAAGTCGACAAGATGCCACCCACGTTCACACTATCCATTTGAATGCGATAACTGGAACTTGAGGCCACATATGCCCCACACAGGGACGCCGACATAGCGACCCCGATACCCACTGTCACCCCCCATGCGCTCCATGTAAAAAAGGTATTCATGATGAAAGCTGATGACGAGATAAGCGAAGTGAGCGACGAATCAAGAATCCAAGCGCCACCACACCGAGTATCACGAGAAGTCCCCCCCAGATACTTGGAAGGACCACAAAAGATATGGTTTTTTCTTCGACGACATCACCGTAACCGGCATTGTGTTCGAGAGTCGCACGATAGTACCCAGGTAAAAGTGCCGACGACCACATGAGCTCGCGCATCCGTGTTGCACCAGGAAGTACAATCCACGGATCAATATAGAGATATTCCGATGCACCCCATAATGGGTCGAGGCGAATCTGTCCATAAGGATTGACGTGGACGGAGCCCGTATTTTCATATGCCACCTGAAAACGCAGTGGGGCATCGGGCGTCGGTGATATCACAAAGCGCGCATCATTAAAGAGCCCGTATGCCAATACCCGTCCCTCTTCTTTGACTTCACCAGCCACCCGCACAAAAAACAAAGTAGCAAGACGACTTTCCACCGCCACCTGTGCGCTCGCAGGGCCTCCAGTTGGCGCACGAAAGGCAAATACCAGCGAGCCATCGTACCCTCCTGGTACTGTGCGTTCGGGGACGCGCACAGTCACGGGGACTTCCACGCGCTCCCCCGAAAGCACAGTCACTTCTTGCGACGGCAACGTGAGCATCGCACCAAGCGAGGTGACACTCCCCGACTCTTCTCCCAATACAAATGGATCATCCTCAGGTCTTGCTTGCACCCCCGAAGAGACTTCTTCATAAGTGACGCGCACAGTGAGAGGTACGGGGGTACCATTTTCAAGCGCCACCATGCGCGTGGTGGACTCACCTGGCAAAAGTGATACTTCTACCTTTGCGGGGCGCACGGCAAAGACACCAGAAGCGGGGGTTTGTGCCCCCACCGCCAATGGGGCTCCCGCCCCAAAAGCAAGCGCGATGCTCCATAGAACAAACTTGCCCAGATAGTTGGACTTCATGCTTCTATTATAGAAAGAAATACGACACACCGCCACTCATTCGGTGGCGGTGTGGTGTATAACGCATTTACGTGCTTCGCTTTTTGCTTCGTTTAGCGTGCTCGGCGTGTCCCGTTTCTGCGGTCTCACTCGTTGCGCTCTCCCCTGTCACCGGTGGGGCAACGTAGGTTTCTTCGCCAATTTTCTCTTTGGGTTTTATCCCGTGTAGCACCAAGAGCTTCTCATACTCTGCGCGCTCCATCGTTTCGACGCGGGTCAGCTCTATCGCAATCGCATCGAGAATATGCTTATGCTTGAGCAAAAGATCTTGTGCGCGAGCAAGGCTCGTATTCATAATGGACTCCACTTCGAGGTCAATGCGTCGTGCAACATCTTGAGAATAGTCATGCTCCACAAACCCGCCTCGAGAGAGCAACATGCCTCCCGATGCCTCAAAGGCAATAGGGCCGATGGTAGAAGACATACCATACTTGGTCACCATATCGCGCGCCAAGGCGGTAGCAACTTGCAAGTCGTTCGATGGGCCAGTCGTCAGGTCGTCAAACATCATGAGTTCCGCCACATAGCCACCAAGAGACACGACGATGTCGTCGAGAAACTCCTTCCGAGTATGGAACTTGCGCTCTTCGAGAGGAAGTTTGAGGGTATACCCCGCCGCATGTCCGCGCGAGATAATGGAAATCTTGTGCACCGGATCAGCATACGGCAAGAGAGATGCTAAAAGTGCGTGCCCTCCTTCGTGATATGCGGTGATGCGCTTTTCTTCGGTCGAAAGCATGTGACTCTTGCGCTCTGGGCCAATCATCACCTTCTCGATAGAACGAATCAAATCATACTGAGTCACCTTCTTGCGATTCTCTCGTGCGGCCAAAATGGCAGATTCATTCATCAGTGAGTACAAATCTGCGCCAGAGAATCCGGGGGTGCGCTCCGCGACGGTACGCAAATTGACATCCTCTCCAAGGGGCTTCTTTCGGGCATGAATGAGCAAAATCTGCTCACGATCAGCCAAGTCAGGAAGGTCAAGGACGACACGGCGATCAAAGCGTCCCGGGCGAAGAAGTGCCGGATCAAGCACGTCGGGGCGATTCGTCGCTGCCATCACAATCACTTTCTCTGTGGGTTCAAATCCATCCATTTCCACCAAAATCTGATTGAGGGTTTGTTCACGCTCATCATTGCCTCCCCCTACACCAGACCCACGGGCACGTCCCACGGCATCAATCTCGTCGATAAAGATGATAGCAGGAGACTCCTTTTTCACCATGCGAAAGAGGTCGCGCACGCGCGAAGCACCCACACCCACAAACATTTCGACAAATTCAGAACCAGAAAGGTGAAAGAAGGGTACTCCGGCTTCTCCTGCAACGGCGCGCGCGAGCATCGTCTTTCCCGTCCCTGGTCCACCCATGAGCATCACGCCTTTGGGGATTTGCGCTCCAATATCCAAAAACTTCTGTGGATGCTTCAAAAACTGCACAATTTCTTCTAATTCTTCTTTGGCTTCCTTTACTCCAGCGATGTCCTTAAACGTCACCTTTTGTGCGGTGTCGTCGGGATAAATTACTCGTGCCTTGGATTGTCCAAATGAAAACGCCTGCATGCCACCAGACTGCTTCACCTGGCGCGTCAAAAACCAAATGAGGACACCCAAGAACAAGAGGGGGAAGAGAAATGGTGCCAGGGTGTAAAACCAATATCCAAATCCGGACGGACCCTTGATTTCAATTTTGAGTGCAGACAATTCTTCTGGGGTGACACCATAATTTTTGAGGGACTCAGACAATGATGCCTCGAGCTCTTTTTTGGACTCTTTGGTTGTCCCGTCGGTATAGGTCACATGCAAATCAGTGCCCTCGACTCCAATCTCGGCAACAGTGGCTTGCCGAATATCCACCGCCAACTGTGAAAGTGGGAGTGGAGGCACCGCATCCTGTTTTTTGGATACAAAAGAATACACCGACACGATAAGTAAGAACACCAATAGAATGCTGATGATATTCGAAAAGAATGACGGGGCAGGAGGAATACCCTCCTTGCCACTACCACCCCCCTTCTCCTGAGGTTCGCCCCCGGGAAGCCCTTTGAATTGATTGAAGTCCATGGTCCGCCTATTATAGCAGACCGCTCGCACTCCTGCTTCTTTCTGTCGTCCACAGCACACCGCCTTGCGAGGATAAGGATTCCCAGTACACTGTCTGCATGTTGCGATTCTCTGATATTTTAGCCCTCATCTTCCCCGAACACTGTATCGCCTGCGACAAACAAGGAAGCGCCTTGTGTGCTATTTGCGAGCGGACCATCACTACACGCCCTGTCGCGCTAGGCAAAACCACCGCTGCACTGTTTGAGTATCATCACCCACTCATCAAAAAGGCCATTTGGGCACTCAAGTATCACCGAAGGCGCTCCTTGGCAGAGTACTTTGGTACCGCCCTCTACCGCGAATTTTTCACCGACCTTGCCCGCAAACAAAAACATGGAAAAATGGAGGACATTGTTCTTGTTCCTGTCCCAGGCAACAAGAAGGCCATCTCCATGCGCGGGTACAACCATGCTGCCCTGATAGCGCACGCCATTGCCCGTGCAGGGCGGGCGGATGGGCTGGATATGAAGGTGCTCGATCGCGTGCTCTACAAAAAACACGAAGTCACCCCACAAGCACGCACCAAAGGAAAACGCGGGCGCGCACACAATGTGGCGGGACTGTTTGGGATCAAGGATGCCGAAGCGCTCTTTGGTAAAACGGTGATTCTGATTGACGATGTCATCACCACCGGCGCTACCGTCACCGAAGCAAAACGTGCAGTCAAAACCGCACTCCCCAAGCGCGTACTCACCCTTGCGGTGGCGCACTAACCCCACTCACCCTTCCCCTCTTGGAACTCCACTTGTTTTATGCTACGCTCTTTCTGTGCGAAAGTGCTCACCTCACTGTGCAGTGCGTATGGTTGAGGATGTAGGAGAAAATGCATGCAAAGATGGAGATGTGCTGAGTGGTCCAAGGGAGACCATAGCCACCTCACTGTGCAGTATGTATGGTTGAGCAAGACAGGAGAAAGTAATAAAAATTACGGAGACGTGGCTGAGTGGTCTAAAGCACCTCACTGCTAACGAGGCGTCCTGTAACAAGGACCGTGAGTTCGAATCTCACCGTCTCCGCCAAACTCACATAGACCACCAGTAATGGTGGTCTATGTGATGAGATGCCAAGAGCATGTACCATCGCGCTATTCATGGATACTATCTGTATAAAATAGATGCTCAAACTGCCCCACACTCCCCTTCGACTGCACATGTTATACTGCGCACATGGCAACAATCCACCCATACATCAATTTTAACGGCAATGCTGAGGAAGCGTTTCAGTTTTATCAATCCATCTTTGGCGGGACACTGACCGAAGTGCTCCGATTCAAAGATATCGCAAGCGCCGAATTTCCTGTGCCAGCACACGAAGCAGAGAAGCTCATGCGCATCGCACTCACGATTGGCCCCAATCTTTTAATTGCCAACGACGTACCTGAAGTTCTGGGACGCGTCAATGAACAAGAAAACCGATCCAAAATTGCGGTCCACGCCGACACCAAAGAAGAAGCGGAACATATTTTTCATGGATTAGGAGCAGGTGGCAACATCGAAATGCCACTTGGCGAAAGTCCATGGGGCACCACCTTTGCCATGCTTCGTGACAAGTATGGTATCGAGTGGACTATCGAATACCGCACCAAGAGTGCTTCGTAGTGCACCATTTTAATCCGAATCATCCTTATCACACTTCATCACCTCAATACATATGTCTGCGACACCCAAAAGCGTCTATATCAATCTCCCCGTTCGCAACCTCCAAGCGTCCACGACGTTTTATGAAAAATTAGGATTTCAAAAAAATCTGATGTACTCCAACAATACCACTGCCAATGCGGTGGCATGGAGTGACGAGATTGTGGTGATGCTTCTCACTCATGAATTTTTCAAGACATTTATCGACGGCAAGGCTATCCCCGACAGCAAGTCTTCCGCCCAAGTTGCCCTTTGCCTCCCTCTTGATTCTCGCGAAGCAGTCGATAATTTTGTACACACCGCAGAAGCCCACGGTGGACGAGCGTATCGCGTGGTCACCCCTGGTACAGAAGCGTTTATGTATGGCTATGAAGTCGAAGACCCAGATGGACACATCTGGGAACCCCTCTATATGGACGCCACCGCATTTCCCTCCCCCGAAAACACGACCACCCCATCATAGGGGTGGTTTACGAAAGATACTCGAGGGCGCGCACAAGATAGGCCTCAGCCATATTCCAATCGATGGGATGCAGTGCATCTTTGCTGGGGCGCAGTCTGCTTTGTGCGTCAATCGAGATATGAGCAAACTCAGGCAAGAGCGGGTCGAGGAGATCCATACTATAGGGACCGAGTCCGCCTGCTACCGCAAGCCCCAGATGCGGGATCTGGGCTTGTATCACGCGCAGAAACGGAAGAAGTGCTCTGGCATCCATCCCCACGCCACGCCCCATACTCTTGTCGAGGAGGACATATTGAATCGTGTTGCCATACTCGCGGAGTCGCTCGACGAGCATGGCAGGATTATCTCCTACGGCATGAAATGCTGGGGTGCCAATTTGCAGTATAACGTCTAGTCCACCAGCGTGCGTCAGTCGGGCACACGCGATGTGCTCGGGATTGGGCCATACCATGTCGAGCTGGAGTGCATGCAATCCAGGACCGCCATAAGAGAGTGCCTTGGTGAGGCTCGCGTAGACATCGATGCCCTGGTAGTCTGCATAATGGAGGCAGTTCCATGTTGCAGATGAAGCCGAAAAGATCTCGGCAATCCGCTCTTTGGGTGGAAAGGCACTGGACCACTTGGTGGGATGTCCACGGAGTGTCTTGTAGCTCATCATCACCCCCACATGCAAACGACGAGAAGCGTGCCGCGCCGTGGCGTGGCGTGCCCACACCGATGCCATACGCTTCACTTGCACAGGGTTCGTGAAGTCGGTAATACCAATATACGAAATAGGCACGAAGTACTCCTCTCTCAAATAACATGACTGTACTCGATAGTACAACTCCAGGCCTCAAAAGTACACAAGAGTGGAGCCTGCAAAATTCTCCATATCACTCTGTTACGAGGCACCCTCCCATGCGCGACGGAGTGTCGCCATATCAAAACGCTTCATCGGCAAAAACGCCTGAGTGAGTCGAGCCATTTGCTCTGGGGTGCCTGTCCGCATCATCTCCCCCATTTCCTTGGAAGTGATTTGCCAGGATACTCCGTATGCATCCTTGAGCCACCCGCACTGCTCACTTTCTGGTACTGCTGAAAGTGCAGTACAGAGCGCGTCCATTTCTTCTTGCGTGTCACAGGACACCAAAAGAGAGAATGCCTCATTGAAGCCAAAGTCATGAGACAGTGTGCTGTCCATGGCGATGAATTGTTGTCCCAAGAGGGTGAAGCGTGCATGCTTCAGATACCCCTCGACATCCCCGTCACCCTTCTCGTATGGAACCAAGAGGTCGATGGAGGATTGAGGAAAGAGCGCAGTGTATCTACCAATCGCTTCTCTGGCCTTCCCCGCAACAGATCCGGTAAACAATAATGCCGGAACAATAGGGGCAGTCATATCGTGATGTTCGGAAAAAGAAATCTGCCACGACACACCAAAGCGGTCGTCCACCCATCCATACTTCTTGGCCCATGGATAGGACTGAAACGGCATCAGCACCTTCCCCGACACCGAGAGCATGTCCCATGCACGCGTAGCAGAAGCTTCGTCAGGGAATGTCGCAAAGAGTGATATCGAGGGATTGAGCTTGAAGTATGGGCCTGCACTGATGCCCATCATCGGGACACCCGCCAACTCAAACTCCACAATTTCGGTATCACCTGAAGGCGTCCCCGGTATGGTGGTCACCCGGGTGACCCGAGAATCAGGAAATACTGTGGCATAAAATTGGGCGGCTTCCTTGGCTTCGGTATTCCACCACAAATGCGGGATGATGTGTTGCATATCGCTTAATATGTTTCTTGTCTCCTTAAATCTAATTGAGTAAATCCAAAAGAAGTAATCCGAGTTGAGTCAGAGCCGCATAATCACTACTAGAAATTTTACTCAAATCTGCATCATGCTGGACTTTCTCCATGAAGCGATTCAAGTGCAAAACTGCTTGTTCGATTTTACCCTGCTCGATTGATGGCAAAATTTTATGTATATGTGCAAGGTATGAATTAACTACAGAATTTGGCAAGTTATTTATCAGTAAATAATCTATTATCCCATTTATTAAATCCTTCGAAGTAGGATTGTCTCCAACAGTAATTAATACAGTAAGCGTGCTCGATGACTGCTCACTACCTTGCTCTTCTGCTAAGAAAACTGCAGAAAACGTTCCACTTAGAGGATAAAGAGGGGTCCATGTAAATAAACCTGTTTGCGGGCTAAATGTAGAACCATTCGGAATATTGATAGCTGATAACGTAATTTGACTTCCGTCAGGGTCAAAAGCTGAAACAACAAATTCGAGGGGTGTGTTCTGCGTAACTTGGTACAAGTTACTGCTAGTAAACTCTGGGGTCCGGTTTACATCTCCAACAAAAATACTAATTGTCTCAAAATCCAACATCATCGGGTAACCATTATCCATAACGGTGAACTCAACATTCGAATACTCACCTGACTGGTCAAATTGCGGAGTCCAAACAAACAACTTAGATTCAGGATCAAATGTTGCGCCTTGTGGCAAATTGGTTGCCGAATAGGTAAGCGTATCACCATCTACATCGAATGCATTGAGTGACAACACTAAAGTCTGCCCCTCCGAAACAAACTGATCACCAATTTGGCCCAAGATTGGCGAAGCATTGTTAGCAGAAACCACTTCGCTCTCCAAGGTGGTAACGAGTGCTCCGATAGTACGAACGCACACAAGTTGAAACTGATAGACACCAGGAAGTAAATTCGAGAAGACAAAATCTTGTTGCGTTAAAACGCCAGGGACTG
>JACCDX010258626.1_pt1 | contig 28600 bp, 24 predicted proteins | sample 7449681 | NCBI WGS metagenome assembly JACCDX01 (sample SAMN15323450, study PRJNA562643) | freshwater metagenome | isolation source: river surface water | place: USA:Blue River Watershed | collected 2017-08-18
AAGAAGAAGTTTTAGATATGTCAAATTTAGAAGGTAAAGATTTAAGAACTCTTAAATTTGCAAAAAGAGAATTAGTCGGTAAAAATTTAAAAGATACAAATTTTAGTGGAGCTAAATTAAATGTTGGAAAGGATTTTAGTGATGCTGACTTAAGTGGTTCAAATATGTCTGGAGCCGGTTTAAACCATTGTATATTTAATAATGCGAAGCTGGTTGGTACCGATTTATCCAATACTACTTTACATTGGGTCGAATTTGAAAAAACGGATTTGCGTAATGCGAAATTAAATGGAGCTGAATTTGATACATATTCAAAAATAAAAGGTTCAAATCTATCGGGGGCTGATTTAACAAATACTGATTTATCAAATGCTAAAATAAGTAGTACAAAATTTGATGAAGCAAATTTTAATGGAACAATTTTAAATGAAACAGAATTTGAAAATATTAATTTTACAAATGTTAATTTACATGAAGCTATACTTGATTCAGCAAATTTTTCAAATTCTAAATTAAATGGATGTGATTTTTCAAATTTATCCTTTAAAAATGTGGGATTTTATAAATGTGAGCTTGATAAAACAAATTTTAAAAATTCAAATATGTATCATATATCATTTAGTGGTAAAAAAGAAATAGATTTATCTGGTATAATTTTGGACGGAGCTAAATTAGACAAATGCTCTTTTAGTAACTGTAATTTAAGTGGAGTAAATTTTTCTGATTTAAATATAGTTTCATTAACATTTCATACAGTAAGATCACATGATGCCAATTTTAAAAATGCGAAATTAAAAGATTGTGGATTTTATTATTCAGACTTAAATGGTTCCAATTTTTCAGGAGCAACATTAGATAATGTAACTTTTTATGGTGGAGATTTATCAGAAGTAAATTTTGATGGAGTTGATTTAACATCAGTTAAATTTGAAAAGGATGTAAAAACACATAATGCTATTTTTACTGGCGCAATAATGCCGGAAAAAAAAGCGACTTCACTTGGTATTGGAGAAGGAGTAAAATATAAAACAAAAAGAGCAAAAAATAAGGGTAAAAAAACGAAAAAAAATAGGCGCTTTAAATAGGTTTCAAAATATATTAATTATTATAAAAGATACTTAAAGAGAATTTTGTTTGGCAATTTCATTGGCGTGAAATTCGTCAACAAATTTTTGAATATTTGCTTTTTTTTCTTTTTTAGTTTCATTAAATTTAAGATCAAATAAACTAACTTTACCTTCTCTTGGATAATTACGAAAATCTTTTTGTAAATCTATTTTACCGGTTTTTACTGCTTCTTCAAGCTCATTCCAATGTTTTTCATTTCTACAATGTTTAAAATTACGGCCAACTGATAAAGCTTCTTGACCGCATTTTGAACATTTTGGTTTTTTGTTCCAAGGGTTATCTTCTTCAGGGTTATGATCATAAAATAATGCTCCCCAAGCCGTTCCACCATATGCTGAAAAATATTTTTGTCTTCTTTTTTCTTTTTCATCCTTTGGTAAATTATTGGGACATATGTTAGGTACATAATTACTAAGATCATAAGGTTGTCTACTTATGCTACACCAAATATATTTGTTAGTATAAGACTTCCATACTCGACGACAGGGGAAACAAACGAACTTATGTCTAATATCAGCGGAATTATGTTCTTCTCTTCCCATTAAACTATATGGCAAAGTTTTAACATCATAACAGTCATAACAAGAGTAATTACAATTGCAACGAGAGCAACAGCTACAAACAGATAAAAAACAATCCTTTTTTTGACACATTTATTTAATAATAAATATGTTATATTTTCTTTAAATAGGTTTCAAAATATATTAATTATTAAAAAAGGTACTTAAAGACCAGCTGCATAAATATTATCATTAATAATGCTATCAATGCTATCAGTATTATTGTATGTTGATTTCATTGAAGACAAATCTTCTAAATTACGAACTAAACCCCAGCCGCCAAATTTACCCCAATGAATAAAAGGTTGTAATCTGTTTGCCTCTCTATAAATAATATCTTCTTTTAATGTTCTACCATTTAGATTATCAATTGGTAAAGTAAAAGTATAATTAACTATTACTGGATTACAATAATCATCATAATTTTTTTTTGGTAATTTATAAATATATTTGATTTTACCATAACAAGATAATTCTTTAATAATATCATTAATAGTGAAATAATTATGAATACGTGGAATATAAACGCTAAAATCAGTCATATATTATAATTAATAATTAATCTTTATTATTATTTATAATAATATTTAATTAGGGAGTATTTTCAGGATCAGTTTGAACTTCATCTTCATCAGGTTCTCCATTTCTTACCCATTGTCTAAATTGTTCCGGATCATTAAAACCTTCTATTTGATATAATGTTTGTTGAAAACCATTTGGATCAGCAAATAGTTGAGATGTTCTGCCTAAAATAGTTATAAGCTCATTAATTTCAGCTTCATCTGTAAATCCAATTTCCCTTATTTTATTTCTTAATTGTTCTTCCTGAACTTCATTAAATCTTCCACCATAATATTTCTTTCGACGATATTGTCTTTTTTTAGTATGTCTTCTTATTTGTTTTCTAGTATGTCTTCTTTTTATATATCTTTTTTTAGTTTTTCTTTTGTTAGTACGCATATAATATATCTTTTTATAATTTTTCTAAATCAATATCAATTATTCTAACCTTAAAATTATTATATTTTCTTGAATGAATAAAATTTAATAACGTATCTGCATTAATCACTAAAAATCTATAATACTTTTTTTCTTGATTATTATAATAAGTATAATTTAATGGTTGTGTTTTATTTACTTTAAGACCAATTTTGGTCATATAAAAATAATAATTATAATCAATAATAAAATATGCAGCTTTAGTTTTTTCAAAATAAAGATATGGTTTCATTTTTTTATCAAAATGGGTCATATACATGTCGGTGCTACTATAAAGTATATTACAATATAAACCTCTCCAATTAGCTGGTTTAGCTGAATTCCAATTTAATTCTTTCCAAATATCAAATTTTTTTCTAATATCAAATTGTTCAAAATTATCTAATGAATGTGAGCCTTCATTTGAAATTAATAAATTTTGTGAAGGTAAATATAAATACATACTAACAAATATTAATAGTTTGTCTTTAAGTACCTTTAAAATTAAATACTTATTAAATAAAATAACTTAAAGACATTTTGACAATATATAATGCCCGACCTTAGCTCAGTTGGCAGAGCATTTGACTGTAGTTGTCTTAAAGCATATCAAAGGGTCATTGGTTCAATTCCGATAGGTCGGAACAACGAAATAATTTTATAAAAATTATTTAAAAATTTTTATAAAAAAAATATATTTTATTTATCTTTTTCAATATCAATTCCATATAATTCATAATATTCGTTATAGAATGTATTTGTATTATCTGTATTTATGTTAGTTACATTCTTAAAAGGATCCATCAAATTCTTTATAAAATCATTCATTTCTTCTGGTGATTTATAGTAGTTATTGCGTCTACAAATTAAATAATCATATAAGAAATTACTGCGTTTTTCTTCTGCATCTCTTATTTCCTGATGAAACATTTGATCTATAATTGAAAAAGCTGATTTTAATAATATTATTTCTTGCATTAATTGTCTCTTTTTTTTAAAAAGATCAATCACTATTTTTGCAATTATTTTTATTTTATCTATATCACCTGTATCACAAGCTTGATTATTTTCATAAATATACTTTAAATGCGTAAAATATCTTATTTCATTTTTAACATTTGTTAAATCTGTTATAACTTTTTTACGTTGATCTTCAATACGTTTAATTACAGCAAATATGTTAGTATTATATATAATTGGATATCTTAATCGAATGGTTCTTGGAATAATAAATTGATTTGTTTCTTTTATTTCAGCAATCTTTTTTTCTACTTCATCTAATTTTTCTCTCATTTGTTTTTCTATTTCATACTTTTTTTCACGCAATTCTTGTTCTTTATCATGTGTTGAATCAATTGTTCTAAATTCATATGAATATGGATTTAAGGAATTTTCACTTTCTTTCTTTTTTCGTAATTTTTCTTCTTCCTCCATTTTTCTTTTATTTTCTTCTTTTAATCTTTCAATTTCATATTGTGCCTTTTCTAAATCACTAAAATAAAATAATAACACAGATCCTGACTTAAATTCTACACTACTTTGAAGCTTATCATATTGATGTGATGATATTTTATGGGCTTCTGATGCAGCGTCTAACTTTAAGTAATTAACTATTGCTAAAAGAAATGCAATTATCCCATTTAATGCTGATATAAATACTGGTCCCCAATATAACTGATTAAGATATGAAGATAATACTGTTGCTGCAGTTGAAAATAAAATAGCAGGTAACATATATAAGTTAAGATGTGTTTCACAATAAAATTTTGCCTCCATATAAATAATTTTATGTCCTTTTAAATAACTTGCTAAAATATCAAAAGAACTTGAATATTTATGATTAATATCAGAATAAGCCTTATCAATACGATATTCAACATCTTTAAAATCAAGTTTTTTAAATGGAGGCATATTTTTAATTTTTAAATTATCAATCATATTTAAGAGATTTTCATCTTCAGAATCATAATCCACTAAATTATTATGTAAATTTATGTAAGTTTCTAATTTTTTAAAAGGATTTTTAGTATTGTTAGTTGTTGTTGAATTTGTTCCTTCTTCCATATGTTCTAAAATATTTTGATTTTCTAATAATTTAGGAATATCTTCTATTTCTTCTACATTTAGCGTTATTTCATCTTCAATATTCATTATTTTATATTAATATATTATAATATGAATAAAAGCGTAAAAGGATGGACTAAACAAAGTCCGACAACTCATCAAAGAACTGTTATGTTAAAAAGATGCGGTAAAAAATGCTTTCTTGGTCCCAATAAATCATTTCCTATATGTACAAAAAATACATGTAAAATAAATAAAAAAGGTATAAGAGCAGCTTATATGAGAGCTAGAGAATATATGACTAAAAAAGGAACTAGAAAATATAGAAATATAGCAAAAAAAGCAAAAAGAATGTTATAAAATAAAAAATTGAATAATTTATTTTAATAAATAATTAAATTAAATTATATTATGACAAACATTAAATTATCACCAAGCTTTTCCCCTATGACATTTAAACAATATATAACAAATTTTTTTAGAAATTCTTGTAATAAAGATGGAAATAACTGGGGATGGTTTATTGATATTGATCAAAATGATAAAAATGACAATAAAATTAGACTACATAGTCCAATTAATCATAATAAATTTTATAATATAAAACAAACAAGATCTTTTGCAAATTTGCAATCAGAAAATGATTTATTATTTATAATGGATGATACTACAATTACAAAAAAAATAACATATAATATTATTGGTTTAAGTATTATTTGTTTAATTTATATTATTTTATTATAGGTAATAAAATTATTTGGTGGCGTAAATTTTGTAAATTGATTTTTGGGGTTACCACAATATGTATTATAAGGATCAATAGTATATGAATAATAAAAAGGATCTAAATTATTATATATAATATTTGTTGGAGAACATGTATTTGTATTTGATGGAATTATTTGACAGCCATTATTTAGATTAGTTGTTGAATATTGACCTATAATTAAATTATTTTTATTGATAGGTAAAATTGGATAATTATTTAACGTTTTTGTATATTTTCCCCAATTGTATAAATTTAATTCATTATATGAAGATATTTTATTTTTTGATTTATTACATATAATATTTAAACCTTTTTTTCTTGTTAAATAATCATCTTGATATAAATTTTGTCTTAATGTACCAAATGTTCGATTAGATGATATCATTTAATATATATTTAGGTTTTATTTTTCTTCGTTTTGTTATTAGTAGTTTTATTTTTTTTGGTTTTTTGTAGTTTTGATTTATTCATGATAAAATTTAAATTTAAATATTCTATTAAAGCCATTTTAATATATTGCCTAGTTGTTTTTGTTATTTCTGCTAATTCTTTATAATTATTTGATGAAAAAAATTTTTCTAAAGCTTGACCTTCTTTCTTTGTTTGAAATGGGATATAAAATGTATTTGGTCCTATTCCATATATTCCACTATAATCCATTTTAAATTCAAAATTTGGAGAAATAAAAAATATAATTACCTTTGGCTGATCTAAACCAACTGCTAAATCTTTATTATTTGTATATAAAATTTCATTCTTTGTATAAATTAATTTATATTTTCTACCTTTATATTCACTAATATTTTTACCACGATTATATATAGCATTATTTCTTTCATTTGATACATATTTTTTTACTAATAATTCAGTATGTTTAGTCCAGTTTTTAATGGGATTTACAGGTCTTAATATTAGTTTTGTTATAAATTTACTTTTTGTTATAGTATTTATTATTTCTGTATTACCTGTAGTACCTTTTTTTAAAATGAAGTAACACATATCTTGTTGAATAGATGGAAAATATTCTTTTAAACCAAAATGAATATATTTAACATGATTATTAACTAACAAATTATATGATTGTGTTATTCCCGAAAATATATTATCTGGAGTAATAAATATTAAATAACCACCTTTTTTTAGTATATCAAAAGATTTGATAAATATTTTTTCATATAATTTTGTTTTACCACCTAATATTCTTTTACCTTCTTTTGTTAGTCCATAATTATCTTGAAATGGAGGATTACCTATGATAATATCAAACGTAAAATCATATGACACTTCTAACACATCATCACATTTTATATTTGCATTTGATCCAAATATTTTTTTAAGTTTATTACAATTTATTTTATTAACTTCAACCATATAAAGCATATTATCGATAATATGTTTTCTTCGTTTATTTTCATCAGGTTCCCAACTTTGTAATCCATGAAATAATTTAATAAATATATAAATAAGAAAATTTCCAGTACCAGCAGATGGTTCTAACCATTTTAAATTTGGATTATGCCAAATTGAATTAGGTATATTTTTGTCCAAAATTTCAACACATAATTCTATTGGAGTAAATACTTCACCTTTAGTATCTTTTTTTTTAATATTTATTTTTGTTGGTTCTATAAAATTTTCATAATCACTCAGATTTTGTATTTTATTTATTATTGGTTGAACCATTTATAATATTATAATATAAAAAATTGATTTAATAATATTATCAATAATATTATTTAATGATTAAAATGGGAAATTGTTATACATTAAGTAAACATATGTTATGTACTTTTGTTGGTTGTAAATATAATTGTTACAAAAAAAGTCAACAATATAGCAGTTTTGATTTTTATGATTTTAAAGATGATCTTCAAAATATAAAATACGATAATACTGAACTATTTATTCCACCAATTAAACATGGATTAGTAATTAAAGTTTATGATGGTGATACCATAACAATTGCATCTAAATTACCATATAAGCAATCACCAGTTTATAGATTTTCGGTGCGTTTACATGGAATAGATTGTCCAGAAATAAAAGGCAACAATGATAATGAAAAAAAGTGTGCATTAATTGCACGAGAAGAAGTGAGTAATTTATTATTAAATAAAATTGTTCATTTAGAAAATTTACAAACAGAAAAATATGGAAGAATATTAGCTGATGTTTATTTAGATAATATAAATATTAGTAATTATTTGTTAGAAAAACATTTAGCAGTAAAGTACGATGGAGGAACAAAAAACAGTCCAAATGACTGGTTAGAATATTATTTAAAAGGTAATTCTATAAATCATAAATAGTTTGAAATGTTAAACAAAAACTATAATCCATATTATTTAAATTTAATATACGACCATATTCATCAAGAAGTTGTATTTGCATTTTTTGTATGTCAACTGGACCAAAATATTGACGCGCATTTGTAATTAATGTAAAATTATTTTGACTTTCTAATGAAAATACAGATCCTTGTAATGTTATTCGAGCTAAAATATTTTTATTTAATATTGATGAATTAAATGCTGCATAAAATCCATCATTTACACTATTATTAAAATCATCTACAACAAGATATATATATCTAAATCCTGTTAAATTTACCAATCCCTCAGATACATATGTTAAATTATTTATATATTTTCCTTCTCTAAAACCTAATAGCCAACCTAACTTTAATGGTAATGGAGTTATATTATCTGGATTACCATATTCATCTGTTAAAAAATTTACTGTAAAATTATTTGGACCGCTAATTATCATTTTTCCTGATCCTCCAACACTTGTTCCAGATGGAGTATTAATATCAATTATAATTTTAATTAATGAATATTGAGGACCTCCTTTGGTTAATAAATAATTATTTAAATAATTTTGTAATGATAAGTAGTCATAATTTCCATCTGGAATAGTTATTGTTAATGGAGATAGCCCATCTATTTCTAATGTAAAAAAATTGTTTCCAAAAACTTTTGATATTACATAAAATGTTGTTGGTAATTCCATTGCCGATAATTGTAATGATACAACTTTATTTAAACGTATTGGTAAATCAATGTGGAAATTAGACGATGATGTTGCATAATAATTATTTCTAAATCTAGTATCAATATTTAAATTTTTTTTTAAAATACGTTTTGAAAGAGGATTAATTGTTCCTTGATAAAACTCGGATGGCATTGACTGTGCATAAGGTGTAATAGGTTGCTTAATTATGTCGGTTGATCCACTACTAATTGTATCATTTTTATGTAAGGTTTTATCCATGTTATAATAAGTTTTTGTTAAATTATTAATAATATTATCTGTGAGTTTTTTTTTTACCTCAATAATAAAAGATAATGTATTTGTTTTAATTAATGGTAATATATTTTTATCATTTATTATATTTTGTCTTAATTTATTTTCTTGTTTTTCAATTAATGATAAATCATAGTTTTTAGGCAATTCTAAAAGTTCTTCAAGTTCATCAATATTATAATTATCAATATTCAAATCAAAATTTGAGTTCATATATTATATGTTTTTATTATTTTAGATTATAATTATTGTAAAAATAATAAAAATTAATATATTATTATTTTAATTAAATGCCAAGTCTATTTACTTTTCAATCATCATTATATCCTATCAGTAGTAATGGATTACAAGGTGATACGGGTCCACAAGGTGCTACGGGTCCACAAGGTGCTACTGGACCTTCTGGAGGAGGTATTACAGGAATTCAAGGACCTACGGGAACACAAGGAATAACTGGCTCACAAGGAATAACTGGATCAGAAGGAATAACTGGTTCACAAGGAATAACTGGCTCACAAGGAATAACTGGCTCACAAGGAATAACTGGGTCAGAAGGACCTACTGGGTCACAAGGAATAACTGGGTCAGAAGGACCTACTGGGTCACAAGGAATAACTGGGTCCCAAGGACCTACTGGGTCACAAGGAATAACTGGATCACAAGGAATAACTGGATCAGAAGGACCTACTGGGTCACAAGGAATAACTGGATCAGAAGGACCTACTGGGTCACAAGGAATAACTGGATCAGAAGGACCTACCGGTTCACATGGAATAACTGGGTCACAAGGAATAACTGGATCTGAAGGACCTACTGGGTCACAAGGAATAACTGGGTCCCAAGGACCTACCGGGTCACATGGAATAACTGGGTCTGAAGGACCTACAGGATCACAAGGAATAACTGGGTCTGAAGGACCTACAGGAGCACAAGGAATAACTGGGTCACCTGGAGCAACAGGAGATCCATTTTGGAAAAATAATAATTATTCTGGCCAAACTGGAATATATTATAATAACGATATTTCGATAATTCAAACATATTTATCTGGAAATATTAATCAATATATAACAGTGACTGGTACAGGAGCACCCACAGCAACTTTATCAACAAATAATAACTACATATATTATAATTTTACTTCTCAAGGAAGTTATACATTAACATTGGCATATAATTTATATTTAAATTTTGCTGCAGGTGGACCTGGTGGAAATGGTGGAGATAGTGGATCATATATTTCTGGAAATAATTCACCAAATCCGATTGGATATGCAGCTAGTGGTTCGGGGGGAGGATCCGGTGCAATTGCAACTATTAATAATTTATTATTGCTTGCCGGAACAACTATAGTAGTAACTGTAAGTTCAACATCAACAATTATAAATATAACTCAACCGGGATTATCATCAACTGCATTATATTTAACAAATCTAACGTCAAATGCAACAGATACAATAGGAGTATTTTCATCTTTAACTCCTAGTACTCCAGGTTTAGGAGGAAGAGTAGGCACAAATACCATACCTGGTACAGTAGTGACGAATGGTATTGATGGTAGTGTAGGAGTTACAGCTAATAACATTAGTTATTCTTACACCAGTGGTAATCGGTTAACATTAAATGGAGGTTTAGGTGGAACTAGTAGTCAATCAATAACATTTGATGGAACAACAATAGATAACATATCAGTATTAGGTTTATCAAAAGGTGGAAATGGAGGAAATATTAGTTACTATTGGTCAGTAACTAACTCTTTTGGTATAAATTATTATACGGGTCATTCAACAACAACAAATTCTACCTTAGGTACAAGTGGATATTGTTTATTATATTTTATGAAAGATCAATATCAACCAATTTTTAATGTACAAGAAAGTACGGGAATTGTGCAAACAATATCATCACTAACTGCAGGAACAAGTATAAATGCAGGAACAAGTATAAATGCAGGAACAAGTATAAATGCGGGAACAACTATTACAGCACAAGGTGCAATAACAGGAGCATCATTTAATGCATTATCTGATAGTAGAATAAAAGAAGATATAAGATTGTTAGTTGGAAGAGATTATGTGGTTGATAAATTAAAACCGGTAATATATAAAAATATTATTACAAAAAATACAGATTTTGGATTTATTGCAGAAGAAGTAAGAGATATTTTTCCGGAATTAGTACATAAAATAGAAAATGATGAAAATTATTATAGTATAAATTATAATGGTTTAATAGCTTTATTAGTAAAGGAAAATAAGGAAATAAAAGAACGTATTGATAATATAGAAAAGCAATTAAATATATAAAAAATTGAATAATTAATATTATCATAGATAATATTAATATTATTAATGGAATTTTCAAAAGAACAACAATTAGCATATAGTAAATATTTACAAAAGCAAAATATTTTTATAACAGGACCTGGCGGGACAGGTAAATCTGCGTTAATAAAATATATTCAAAATGATGCATATAAAAAATGTATAGATATCCAAGTTTGTGCGTTAACTGGATGTGCTGCTGTATTACTTGAATGTAAAGCAAAAACAATACATTCATGGGCTGGAATAGGATTAGGTAATGGATCTATTGAACAAATGGTAACAAAAATAATGAAAAATCGATATGCAAAGGCAACATGGAGATCAACAGATATATTGATTGTGGATGAAGTATCGATGATGTCTCAAAAATTGTTTGAAATGTTAGATGCAATAGGAAAAGCAACAAGAAAAAATTCAAGGCCATTTGGAGGAATACAATTAATATTTTCCGGGGATTTTTATCAATTACCTCCCGTCGGTTCAAAAGATGAACCAGAAACAATGAAATTTTGTTTTGAAAGTCCATTATGGTTTCAAACATTTAGTTTAGAAAATCATATAAGTTTAACAAAGATTTTTCGACAAAATGATCCAATTTATCAACGAATATTAAATCAAATTAGAGAAGGAAGAATTAAACGTTCATCAAATGAAGTTTTATTAGATAATGTTGGTAAACAATTAGAAGATAATCAAACAATAGTTCCAACAAAATTATTTCCAAAAAGATCTCAGGTTGATTATATAAATGTTGAAAAAATGATAGAATTACAAGGTAAAGAATATGAGTATAAAGTAAAATATCATACAGATTTAGAAATGACAGCAAAAGAACGTGATATTAGGATGCAGGTTACTAAAGAACAAATAAAAACAGAATTAATGTATTTACAATCTAATTTAAGATGTGATGAGATAGTCAAACTAAAAGTAGGTGCACAAGTAATGTGCATTGTTAATATTCAATTAGATAATGGTGATATTTTATGTAATGGAGCACAAGGTAAAGTTGTTGGAATATCTCCCGAAGAATATCCAATAGTTAAATATAATAATGGTTATCAAATGACAATGAAGCGTCATATTTGGGCAAGTGAGTTAATACCGGGAATAGGAATATCACAGGTTCCATTGATTTTGGCATGGGCATTAACAATTCATAAAGCACAAGGAGCTACAATGGATATGGCAGAAGTAGATGTTGGTTCAGGAATATTTGAATGTGGGCAAACATATGTTGCATTATCTCGCGTTAAAAGTCTTGAAGGATTATATTTAGCATCATTTGACGCAAAACGTATTCGAATAAATAAAAAAGTTCAAGATTTTTATGAAGTTTTAGAAGATCAAGAAGTTATAAGAAGAACAGAAGAAGAAACACGATGTAGAGAATTAGAGTTATTACCCGAAGCAACAGTAGAAACAGTTATTGCAACTGAAATACCATTAGCTATTGCAGAATTAGTTGAAGAAGAATATAATTAATAAAAAATTGAATTACTTTTTTACTAATCGTTACTGTAATATAACTTATAACTTACTAATAAATCTTTCAAAGATGTCTGAACATATGATTTTACTTGAAAATATTGTGGAAGAATATGCTTGGGTTGATAAATTACTTGAGGAAAAGTATAACTTATATGCATTAACAGAAGAAAATATTGATGATTTTATTGAAGCCGGATTATTAAATGAATATTACACAAATATTGATAATAAAATGAAAAGCTATTGGGATAATACTTCCAAAACTATATCGTCAACAAATAGTACTACTTCAAATATTTCAAATCCATTTTGTAATATAGAAGTTGAACAAAATATTATGAACGATACTATATCTGATGTATCATCAAATGATACATTATTTGATGAATATATAGATGCATATGATTCTGATGAATATTGTGCAAGAATAGGATCATATAAATTATTTTGTTTTAATTAATTTATTATTTATATATATATAAATGAATATAGAAAAACAAATTATATTTATTGATAAATCTATTGATGAATTTAATATATTTTATGAAAGTGCCAATAATAATACATATCCCATATTATATTCAAATTTAACAACAAAAAATGAAATTATAAATATTTTAACACAATTTGAAGAAATTAATCGTATTGCATTTATCTTTATGAACAAAGAATTAGAAAATTGTATTTTTTTGGAAAATGAATATTTTTTTTCTAATGATGTAAATAATTATAATGAAAATACTAAATTTATTATTGAAATTATTAAAACATTTAAAATAAATCATGTTGATTTTTTAGGTTGTAATACATTACAATATGATACTTGGAAACAATTTTATGATTTATTAAAAAAAGAAACAAATGTTATTGTTGGTGCATCTAATAATGCAACTGGTAATGTTCAATATGGTGGAGATTGGATAATGGAAAATACAAGTGAAGACATAGAAAATATATATTTTACTAAAAATATTGAATATTATAAATATTTATTACATATGTTTGGATCAACAAATGCATTTATAGATGCAAATGGAAATTTATTTGTATGTGGTTCAAATACTTATGGAGGATTAGGTTTAGATAGTACTGAAACTAAACTATATTTCTTTACTATTGTACCCGTTATAGTTGATTTATCATTAGATACTTCTTATGTAAATTTAGGTCCAACTTCAACTTCAACAAAACGTAATGTTTTATATCAAACATATAATGCATCTTATGTTAGTAGTGGTCAAGATTGTACTTTTTTAATAACATCAAATGGCAAATTATTTTATGCCGGAAGATTAGGATGCTTAGTAGATACAACACATTACATTACTTATTTACCACGTGTAGATATATTTACATCAATTCCACTTCCTTTTGAAAAAAAAGCAGCTTATATATCAATTGGAACTGGATATTTTATTGTATTAATGACAAATGGACAAATTTATGCATACGGAACCAATAGGAGAGGTCAATTAGGATTAGGACATAATAATGATGTATATACATTAACTAAAGTAGGTTTACCTAGTGGTCGTTATTGTAAATCTGTTAATTGTGGATCTGAATTTACGATTATATTATTAGATGATGGATATATATATACAACTGGATATGGAGGAAATGGATCATTAGGAACTGGAAATACTTCAGATTTAAACTTATTTACTAAGATAAATATTAATAATTTAACTATATCTAATATATCTTGTAGCACATATTCAGTTGCGGTTCTTACAACAACAAATGAAATTTATGTTGCTGGAACAAATATGAGTAATATGTTTGGAATAATTACAACTGCTGGTTCCAAAATATTTACTTTTACGAAGCTACCCACTACCGCACTTGGTAGCAATGTAATAAAAGAGATCCAATTAATGAATGGAGCTACTGCAATTAGATTACAAAATGGCCAATTATATGGGATGGGACTAGGGATATCATTGGGTAGAGGAAGCGATACAACAAGTCTTGGCTCATTTTATACAAATTCTAAGTTAATACGTTTTACAGATAGTTTTGGTATGATATATGCTATTAATACTTCTAATACATATAATTTATTTGTAACAGGTTATAATACTTTTGGACAAATAGCTTTAGCAACCAGTGTTAATCCCAATACACCACAAAATTGGAATTATACAGCCAGAATAGCAGCAACTGATTTACCTGCGGGTTATACAACTGGTTCTACCATTATCGCAGATATAACATATTTAATGGGAACAATTCAATCTTTACCAACACCTGCTCCATTACTACAACCTACAATAGATTATACAAATATATATAATAAATCATATGGCGATAAATTTCAATTATATTATAGTAGTAACAGTACATCGCCAATAATTTGTAGTACAACCTCAAGTGACATAACTTTAGATGGTTCTGGAAATGTTGAGGTTATTAATATTCCCCAAAATGGTTACGCTACAATAGAAATTTATCAAGAAGATAATCTTACATATAATTCGGTAACTTCAATAGTTACAATAAATATATCAAAAAAAAATCCAACAATTACATTATCTGATAAAATTATTAATGGAATACTTACGGGATTAATAATAAATGATAGTTTAAAAATTTGCACTAGTGATAGTAATGGTAATTTAAATTATTCATATGCAACAACAGATGTTATATCTATAGATAATAATGGAAATTTAACGGCATTAAAATATTATTCAGGTGATATAAATATAACTATTAGTCAAGATGCAACTACATATTATAATGCAATTACATTAACTTTTATTATACGTAATATATCTAAAATACAAACGTCTATAGATACATACGGAGGGAATACAACATTTTACAATATAGCTACTGGAACCAAATTAGATTTTTATATTATTACAAATAGTGATGCATCAATAAATTATATAATTGATAATGATTTTTTTATTAACGATAATAATTTTATTGTTCCGGTAAAAATATTTACCGGTCAAAAATTTATTGTAATACAACAACTTGAAACAGATACATATACATATGGATCAATAATAATTACTATAGATACTATAATTAAAGGTGATCCATTTATATATTTTGATAACGATAATTCATCGGTACATTATGTAGATGGGTTATTAATTAATGGTTCATTTTCCATTAATATTAACAGTTATAATCTTAATGCGACATATGGATATGTAATATCACCTAATAATGTCATAACTATAGATAATTCATTAAATAATGTTTGGATAATAAATGCAATCAATAGTTATTTTGGAGATATAACAATAAATGTAACCAGTTTCGAAGACGAAAATTTTTTATCGGGTAACGCAACCATAGTAATTAGATCTGTAGGTGTTGCAAATCCAGAAATTAAAATAAATAATGTATTATATCAAAATACATTTACAAATATAAAAAACAATGTACCTTTTAATTTAAATGTAACTAGTAATAGTACGGGTGCAATATCATATTTTATTGCAGATGAATATTTACCATATATTTCAATTGATCAAACAACTGGAATAGTAACTCCAATAGCAGCATCAACGACAAATATTATAATACAAATAATACAGTCAGCAACTTCACAATATGCTAGTTATTCGGATGCATATGCAATAATACCAACAATAGATAAAGGTGATCCAATATATTTTGGAACAATAGTTTATACTAATAAATCAGTTGGAGATATTATTAATTTAAATTTTACAAGTAATAGTACCGGAAATATAAATTATACTATTTCTCCACCTGGTTATGCAGTATTTAATGAGGATGGTCCTATAACATATAATGGCGGTATAATAATTATTATTATAAGATTAATTGCAGCATATAACGGTGATATAACAATAACAATTAATCAAGATGAAGATATAAATTATGTTGCAGGAAGCAGTAGTGCAATAATAAGACAAATAGCAAAAGGAACAACACCTTTATATATAAATGGAAATTTAAATACAAATAATTTTATAAATAATGCTGTATCACAACAATTCAGTTTAAATATTAGTAGTTTAAATACCGGAGCATTAAGTTTTAACATAACACCACCAGGATATTTATCAGTCGATAGTAGTGGAGTTGTTACACCTCTACAAGTTTTTTCTGGTGATATTAAAATATATATAAATAAAGCAAGTGATAATAATTATTTGGCCCAAAGTGGTACAGCGACTATAAAATCAATTGGTAAGGGTATTCCAAGCATAACGGTTGATGGACATATTGAACCTTATATATTTAAAAAAACTCCGGGAAATACTTTTAATTTAAATGTGGTTAGTAATAGTAATGGAGCAATAACATATTCATCGACTGAACCAACTGGACCAAATTATCCATTAACGTTAGATAATTTAGGAAATATAACCGTAAATTTTGCTGTTGGAGCAGTTATGACAAAAATAATAAATATATCACAAGCTGAAACAGATAATTATTTTAGTAAAAATATAACAACAACAATTGAAATATTACAACTATCTGTATTATCAATAAATGGATTAGCTGCGGAAACTGATTTATTTGTAAAAGATATATTAGTTGGTACTGAAATACCGTTGGAATTTATAAGTAATAGTGATGGTGAAATAACATATACTACAAGTATCGATTTTGCGAATATAAATGATATAATAACAATAACAAAAACAGATAATTTACATTTTAAAATAACAACTAAAAAAGTATATTTGGATCAAGTATTAATAACATTTAATCAATCATCAACATTATCATATTCGGGGGCAAGTAGAAGAGTTATAATTGATTTAATAATGCCAATAACTCCAACTTTTCAAATAGTAGGAAATACGATATTTGAAAATATAAAATATGGAGATAGTTTTACAATAACAACCAGCAGTAATAGTGCTGGTATTATAACGGTTGACTCAACAAAAAATGATGCAATTAGTTATGTTGTAAATAATAATATAGTAACTATAAATGCAATAAAAGCATATGATAGAGATATAAAATTATATATTACAAAATTAGCATATGATAATTATGGGGAAATAACTATTGAAGCAACAATTAAAACTATATCAAAAATAAATCCAGTTTTAAAAATAAATGGCCAAAGAAATACATTATCTTTAACTAAAGCTGTTGGAGATCAATTTAATTTAATTATAGATTGTATAAGTATAATTGATGGAGCAATTGTAACTTATAATACATTAGCTACAAATTTATCAATACAAAAAAATATAAATCAAAATGCGGACATTCAAGTATTATCAGCTGTGCAAACATTAGAAACTAAATTAATAGATGTTAATATATCATCAAGTATTAATTATTTTTCTATAGCAGGTACGGTACAAATAAGTATTTTACCATTTGCAACAATAATGGTAAATAGATTAAATACAAATAATTATATAATTAATAGCATGTATATTGATGATATTTTTGATTTAAATTTAATCAGTAATAATACCGATAATTTTATAATTAGTGTAGATGTACCAAATGTAATAAATATTAATTCAACTGGTAAAATTACTGCTAATGTATATTATCCAAATATAATAACTATAACTATAAAACAACTTCGCAATGCAGCATTTTCAGAAACTACACTAACCGTTATAATAAATAAAATAGAAAAAATAACGCCACATATTTCGATAAATGGTAGTGTTGATAATTATAGTTTTTTTAATGTTAATGTTAGTGATATATTAGATTTACAATTGGATAGTCCTAGTTCAGGAACGATAACATATACTAATTATGATTCTACAAAATTAGATATTAATACACAAAATAATACAATAACTGTTAAAGGATTATCAAATAATTCTTTAAATATAACAATAAATCAAGCAGAAACTGCGAAATATAAATCTAATACAGCTATTGTAACAATATCAGCTATTAATCCAATACCTGCAACTATATTAATAAATGGACAACAAGGATCATATACATTTGTAAATGGTAGACTGAATGATGTATTATCTGTAACATTGGTAAGTAATAATACAATTGGTACTTTTTCTTATAATATTGTCACAAATCTTACATCAAATATTATACGTATTAATAATGGAAATATTGAATTATTAAGTGTATATGATGGTGATATATTAATTGAAGTAACTCAAAGTGCAGGTGGTATTTATTTAACTACAACTGCTGTTATAACTATACAAAATATATTAAAAGGTTATCCTAATTTTACCATTAATCACATTTATGGTGACTATAATTTTCCAAGTATAAAAATAAATGAAACATTAAATTTAAGGTCATTTTTGAATAGTTCTAGTGATGGAGAATACGAGTATGAATGCGAATCACCTTATGTAACAATAAATAAAAATGGTATTTTAAAAGTATATGGTGCAACTCAAGGCACAATTTCTCAACCCGCAATAAAAATTAAAATAATACAATTAGAAACAAATTCTTATTTACAAGAAATACATTATGCAAATATAATAAATACTCAATCTATAGATAATATAATAAATTTTGATAACGGAACAAATTTATATGAAAATAAAAGTGTTCTTGATAATTTTGAATTAGAAATAAGCAATATTGGCAATACTATGTATAGGTTTGTATATGATAGTACATTATTATTTGTTACTCCTGATGGATGGGTAAATTTAATTGCGGGATATTCTGGTGATGTGAGTATTGGTATTACTACAATTGATAATAAAGACTATAACAGTACAACTGCAACAGCAATAATACGTTCAATACGAAAATTAACGCCAAATATGGGATTTATTAATAATATTGATATATTTGAGATTACCTATGGAAGTACCTTAAATATTTTTTCTTACATTATCAGAGGTAATACTAATGGAAATTATACATATATAAGTTCAAATATAGCTGTGGTAACAGTTAGCGATACAGGTATTATTAGTCCTATCGCATATAATTCTAATATTATTGCGATTAATATTATAAGTGAAGAAACTCCAATATATAATAGTCGTACTATAACAGCATACATAAAAATTTTAAAAAAAAATCCTAATCTAACATTTATTAATAATATAACAACATTTACAATGTTTTATACTGATACATTAGATTTAAAAGCTTTTTTTTCATCAGATAGTAGTGGAAATATAAGTTTTGAAAGTATGAATCCAAATTTAATTAGTGTAAATCCCATATCAGGTTTAGTTACAATTTTAAATGTTTCTTCAGTTCCCGTTTATATAAATGTGAAACAAGATGAAACAAGTATGCATTATTCCACTAATGTAATGATTACAATTAATACAATTAAAGAAATAACAAACATATCATTAAATGATAATCAATCGAATATAATAAATATTCCTTTTAATACTATATTAGATTTAAATACATATTTAATTACAAATAATACGGAAAGTAATATAATATACACAACTCAAAGTCCAAATATGCAAATAATAAATTCACATTTTATAACAGGATTGAAAAAAACAAATGGAAATAATATTGAAATAATAACGGCTACACAAAATTCAAGCACAAATTATAGTGATGGCATATATACAATATTAGCAAAAGTATTAGGTATTTTACCAAATATACAAATTATTAATAATAATAACACTAACAACTTTAGTGTAGAATTAACTAAAACATTAGATTTATTACCATATATATCAAGTGATAGTGGTGGAAGTTATACTTTTATAAGTAGTAATATAAATGTTGCTACTGTAAATATAGATACTGGAGTAGTTACTCCAAAATCAGTAACAACTAGTCCAATAATAATAACTATAACCCAAAATGAAACATATATTTATAAGACAAATTCAATAGATGTATATTTAACAGTAACATCATCACAAACAGAACTGCCAGTACCACCAAACCCTACAAAAATAGATCCTATTATTAATATTTCAAAAAAAATAATAGTTGTAAAATTAACTAAAAAACCTATTAAATTAAATGCAATAAGTACAAATACAACAAATCCTATTTTATATTCAACAAAAAGCAAATTATTTAAAGTAAATAAAAGTAGTGGTATAATTACATTAATAAAAAAAGGTAGAGGAACGATAACTTTAACTCAAGTAGCAAATGATACATATAATGCAATAAATACTTTTGTAACTATAGTAATAAATTAAAATTGAAATACTTATATAATTAAATATATAATTAAATAAATATATATAATTAAATAAATATTAAAATGATATCATTAACTGTTTATTATAAAAATAAGCTCATAAATCAAAATAAAAAATTTAAAAAAGCTTCAGAAGGAAGTATATTAGGTAAACGTACATTTAAAGAAGCTTTTGGCTATGATAATGATTATGAAGTTGTTCAAGAACCAAATAAAGAAAATTGTAAAATTATAAATGGAATTAATTGGATAGATTCTTATACTGAAAATTTATATAATAACAAATCATAAAATTATTATATTCTACGGCGACGTGCTAAATAACCTGCTGCACTTGTTCCAACCATTCCATATTCACTATGTGGTTTATATATAAATGTTCCTTTACTTTGAGTGTAACATAATGTATTTTTACAATTATTATATGTTTTATTGTATGGTAATACAGTTGTATCAAATATTGTTATAAAATTTCCTGATCTATGAAGATTATTTTGAGGATATGCTGTAATATTGCTTGATGCTGGGCCAGAACCAATATTATATATAAAATTCATTATTATATATAATATATAATATTATATGTTTTTTGTTAATGTTTTGGTTATACTTTTCTTTTACATAACTTTTTTTCCACATGCGCTACAACCGGATTTAGCTCTATGTACACGTTCAATCATTGGTAAATTCAAACCTCCAACCATTTTTTTTGTTCCTAAATGTTGAATAAAATTATTTTTTTGATTTGATGTAATAAAATTATTTTCTCTATTAAATGTCATTAAAAAACTTCTCGGCATTTTTTATACATATAATTGATATTTTTTATTTTATAATATTGAATTATTTGCCGCTAAATTAGTTAAAATACATAATTTACTTGTTTCTAAATCTAAATCTATATTATTAGTTTTATTTAACAAAATTTCTTCTATTGTTGATAATGATTGATTATAATTACAATCATAGTATATTAATAAATTATTCACAGTTGTTATATATATATTATTATCATCTATAAAGCGTATATAATAATTATTATTAATAATATCAGTTATTACTGCTTTATAATATTTATCTGTAAAAGGTTTTTTAACCCAAACATAGTCACCAATATTAAATTTATATGTAACATCATATATATTAGATTGTATAGATGATTGTGGATTACCATATATATTTATTTCACTATTATTGCAATTACATCCATCAATAATATTTGTCTTAATATTTTTAGCATTAAATGATCTAATAGGTCCTCTTCTTAAAGCAGATTTTCCCTTTAATCTATTTAAATATCTGTCATAAGAATTATGTTTAATATCAACTCCTTTACCTCCAGGTGACATTGAACCAGGTCTTAATCTTGTAATACTATGTTTTGTGCTAGAACTGTGATATGTTGAACCTGAAGCTATTTTAACATTTTGAATAGATGGTTTTGGTCGATCACTTTGTTGATTCCAATATGTATTTTCTGGAACAAAATAATATGAACCAAATTGTTCAACATATTGTCCTTCATTTAATGGTCTTTTAAATCCAGCTAAACCTCCTAAATTCATTGTATAAAGTGAACTAGGAACTCTAACAGTATTTTGAATAAGTTTTTGTTTTTGATATTGAGATGCTGGGTCATTTGAAGTTAATCTGTTAAAACAATTTCTGCAATTATAAAATTCGGCAATATTATATTTATTGATTGTGGATTGATTTAATGTTGTCATTTATATATTTAATATATTATTTAATTAATAAAATAATTGAATTTAAATAATATAATAATATAAATAATATATTAATTATGATGTTTGAACAGCAAAATGACATAAAATATTGTTGTAATAATTGTAATAAAAATTACGCAAAAAAATCTTCATTAGAAAAACATAAAATATTATGTGATTTTAAATCAAAGACAAAATATGAACTGCAAATAGAAACCGAGGAAGCAGCAGATATTCCAAATCATTTACAGCTAGTTAAAATAGTTCAAGAATTAAGTCTAAAAATAATAAAAATGGAGGAAAAGATGGAAGAAATGCAGAAGTGGGTTGATAAAAAAAAGAAAAAAATAAATGTATTATCATGGTTAAATTCTGATACAAATATTGAAAATAATAAAATAATAATAAAATTTAATAACTGGTTAAATTATGATTTAATAGTTGATCAAAGTGATTTTGAAAATTTAATGGAAAATACTTTATTTTACACAATTCAAAAAATTTTTGAAAAATGTATAAAAGCAAGTATACCTATAAAATGTTTTACACAAAAACAATCAGTATTTTATATGTATGATAATGACGGTTTATGGAGACAAATGAAATTTGAAGATTTTGTAATATTGTTAAAACATATTCAAAATAAAATAATGAGAGAATTAGCAAAATGGAAAACGGAAAATCAAGATAAGTTTGACGAAAATGATAAAATTTCGGAATTATTTAATAAAGCAATAATTAAATTAATGAATATGTCATTTACACAAGATAATTCATTTAGTAAGATACGAAATGGATTATATAATTATCTTAAAACTGATTTAAAATCAATTATTGATTTTGATTTTGAATTTTAAACTGTAGGAAAAGATGCCATCATAGCTACACCACAAATTCCCGGATCATTTGTATTTTCTGAGCGTAAAATTTTAACATATCCTTCATCTCCCCATGAAGTAGACCAACTATTTTTTACTAGCCAATATTTGAGACCATTTTCCTCTCCATAACCAACTATAAGAACACCATGATCTAAATTTTGTCCACATTTTACGGAATCTAATACACCACTTTTATATGATTGAAAATATACTGTATCAGCTTCAATTGCAATAGATACGGGTTGTTGTGCAACAGCAGCTTTTAATGATAATTGATCATTAGGAGTAACATCAGTACAACCCATAATATGAGCAACAGGATTACAATTTTGACAATCACCTTCTTTAGCTGTATAAGGATATGATGCATCAGAACATTGTCCATATTCTTTAATATATTTAAATGCTCCATCCATCATTCCACCAGAACATCCATGAGAACCATAATCGCGCCCTTGAGCACAATCAACTAATTCTTGTTCAGATAAATTAATTAATTGATTTTTAGAAATAGCCCATGCACCTTCAACAGCACCGGTAGCAGAAAAAGTCCAACAAGATCCACATTGACCTTGATCCTTGACGGAAGTTACGGCACCTTTTTGACGCCAATCAGTAGTTGATGGTAATCCAGAAACACTAGAGGAAAATTCCTTGCATCCATAACCAGTAATAGGTCCAGAAATAGATCCACTGCGAACATAATTTTTAAATTCATTATTTGTGAGATCACTAAATTGATTAATTCCTAAAGTAAAATTTTGATTTAAATCGGAATTATGTGACAATATATTAAGAAAATTTTCCTTAAAAACATTGAAGCGAACTTCTAGTTCTTCAAGAGTATGATATTTTTTATTAAATTTTTGTTGAAAAGATGTAAATTGAGACCAATGAAATTGATCATCACTTAGTGTGCCACGTAAATTGGTGTTAGTTTGTGAATAAACAGAGGATAAAATAATAAAGCAAAGAAATAGTTGTAACATTTATATATAATATCTAACAAAAAATCTTTATTATGTTTTCAAAAAATATTATTTTAAGTAATTATATATGTTAGATATAATTGATTTATTTCATTATTTAATAGGATTAATAATTGTATTTACAATATTATGGTTTCTAATACAAGTACATAATTATTTTAGCAAAGATAATATTCCAATAGTTCCAGTGCCATATTCTAATGTTACTCTAGGGCAACAAATTCAAAAAAAATAATAAATATATTTTTCAAAAATATTTAGTACAACACATAAACAATTAATTGTATGTAAGGTAAATTCTGATAACGTATATTTTTTTAATATTTTATCTTCATAAATAAAATTATCAGTTCCTTTTGTTAGTTTATTTAGTGTTATTAATATTTCTCTTGAAAATTTTTGACAATTATTTTTATATATATGCCAGTTGAAAAATTTTTCATTACCTATACGTTGAATTGTATCATCAAGTAATTTATTAAGTGTTAGTTTCTTTTTTTTTATATTTATTCGCAACATTTTTTTATTGCTATGAATTGTAAAATTTTCCATTAAACTAACACTATTATTTTTTTCTAATAAAAGTAATTTTTGTTCTCCATTTTTTAAACGTATATTTATTATAAATTGTGTATGGTATGGAAAATATTCCTTTTTTTCTTTGATTATTTCATTATATCTATAAAATGTAAAAATATTTAATGCTAAATTTATTAATATGTGTAATGGCTGTTTAACTATATATATATGCTCTATTTTACAGTCACCATATAAATTTAACATATTTTTTTCATGTTTATTATAATCATAAAAAAGTATACTATTATTATCTATTTCATATTGTAATAATTTTATAATAGCATAACTAACAAAAATAAATGAAATAATACTTAATATTATAAGTCCTATCATAAAAAAAAGTATATAATAACTATTATTTTTTATAAAATTTATTATATTTTTAAAATCAATATTCATTAATAATTTATATATTATTTAAATTAATTATTTTTACATATATTCTTTAATAAATTCATCTACTGACATAATATTTATTCCATATTTTTTTGCATCATATACTTTACCTGTTTCATCATTTGGATCTTTTGCTACAACTAAATCTGTTTTACTAGATACACTTGTTCCTTGATGTGCACCAATTTTTTTTAAAAATTCAATAATATTTTTATCTCTTGTTCCCGTTAAAACAACAGTTTTATTATATAAGGGATGTGCTTCATTTTTTTCTGATTTTTCCCCAGGTAATTGATATAATTTCTCTTCTAATCCACATTCTTTTAAAAATTCAACAAAATCATCTATTTTTAATACAAATGCTTCTGCTGTTTTAGTTGCCATACCTTTAATTGTAGCTACTTCTTCAACCTTATCTAAATCTTTTTCATCTGAAATAAGTATATCGGGTAATTCATCCATAATTAATTGTAATTTTTTTTCACTAAATCCACGTCCAAATATATTAGATGCAGCCATTAATGTAACTATAGATGCTTCATTTAATTTTGTTTGAATTCCTTGATATAATTTATTTGCCATTTTATCTTTAAAACCATCTACTTCTAAAAAGTCATCAACATTCATATTTATTATACTTTGTACATCATCATAACCTGCATTAATTAATTTATTAATATTTCCCGAACTTAATCCTTCAACTCCAATTCCTTTAAAGAAACCAGTAATATTTTTTTCTTTTACAACAGGATCATTTGTTGTATTTTGAAGCATAATATCTACATGTGTATCATTCCATTTATATTCTACTTCTGGCATTTTTGCTTCAGGTGCTGGTACAATAACTGATTTAATATATGGAATAACATCTCCACTTCTAATAAGTTGTATAGTTGCCCCTATTCCAATTTTATTGTTCTCAATAAATGCCGCATTAAAACCAGTAGCATATTCAATTGTTACTCCTCCTAAATTAATTGGTTCAATTCTAACTCTTGGTTTTAAATATCCATCTTTGCTTGGTGACCAAATTACATCTACTACTTTTGCTTCTGCAACTTGATCAGATAATACCATTTTAAAGGCAAAAGCATGTTCCGGATTTCCGGATTTTCTTGGATAGATATTATCATTTGTAACAATAACACCATCAATTTCATACTTATTATTTTGTCTCCACTCAACTAATAAATCTGATAATAATTCATTTGTTAAAATATCGGTAATTTTATACGTAACAGGTTCTACATTAATAGTTTGTAAATATTCCATTTGTTCACTCGGTTTTAATTCGGGTACTATTACTTCATATACAACAAAATTAATATCTTTAATAGCTTCATTTATTGTTTTATGGTTAATTAATCCGGCAACCATATTTCTTGGATTTGCGCTTGTTGCCTTATATTTTTTTTCAAATACTTCTTTTGAAATGATAAATTCGCCACGGATAACTATATCTTTTACTTTTGGTAAACGTAAATATGGTATTAAATGACTAACATCTTGACCAATAAATCCATCTCCACGTGTATATAATTTTTGTTCATCATTTTCTGTTGTATATAATCCAGATACTCCGTCTAATTTACATGATAATATATATGGTCCTTTATATTTTTGTATCCAAGTTAAAAGTGCTCCAGTATCTGGTTTAATTTTATCCATAGAAGCCATAACATAAGGTAATTTAACTTTATTTTTTTCAACTTTTGCTCCTATTTTATGAATAATAGTATTAGAAGGATATTTTAAATCAACATATTCTTTGATAATATCATATTGGTTATCAGTCATAATTGGATCTTGATTATAATATTGATTATTAGACAAAAGAATAATATCACTTAATTCTTTTTCAGATAATACATCTAATACTTCAATTCCTTTTTTTTTAAATAACTCAATAATTTCTTTTAATTTTGTATCTTCTTCATCTTCAACAATAAATTCAATATTGGGTTTTGTTTTTGTTTGTTTTTTTGCGGGCACTATAATTTCTATTTCTTCATTGCCTTCATTATGTAGGGATGCATCCTTTGGGGTTTCAATATAATTCCCTACATTTGTGTAGGCAATTACTGCCCGTCCATCTTGTCTTTCTAGTGGAGTTTTATATTGTAATCCTAAAAAGTCGAATATATCCTTTTCTTCTTTGAAAATTTTATTTATTTTTGCTCCTTTTTTTTTGTTTTGCAGTTCATAAATACCATGTTCATTAAATGTATATCCTTTATTTAATCCATGCTGTCTCATTAATGTATTAAATGTTTTTGAACCAGTAAAATATAAAATTGCAAAAGCAAATTCATCGGGTGGAGCAAATAAGAAATCAATGCGACGTGCAATATGGGTAGGGGGTGGTAATAAAGTAGCAATAACAAGTGTTTTAGATGCACCACGTGATAATACCTCTAAAATAATTCCATCTTTAATAAGTTTATCAATAAATGTTTTGTATACTTGACCAGTTTTTCCCGTAATAATTACATCAATGTCGCCAGATGTTTCAGCTCCACGACGATATGAACCAACAATTTCAAATCTATCATCTTCGGATTTAGAAAGTTTATTAAATATTGATGAAAATATGTGTTCATATTCTTCAATTTCTTGACGAGGAATGCGTTGCATAATTTGACTATGATATTTTAATCCAACTTTTTGAGTATCATTCAATAATTCATTCTGTCTTAATTCTAAATCAGTAATAGTTTTAATTCCAGCCTTAACTAATTCTTCGGCTTTTTTGGGTCCAATACCATAAATATCTCCTAAAATATTGATTGGATTATTTTTTTCGCGTTCTAAAACTTGTAATGTACCTGTTTCAACATATTCTTTTAATTTTTCAATAATTGTAGAACCAATTCCTGGTAATCCTTTAAGTTGATTAGGATCAATGATATCATTTGGATAAGACATAATAGTTTCTTGTGCCTTTTGATAAGCACGAGCTCTAAATGGTTCACCCTGTTTAAGCATTATATTGGAAAGTTTTTCCATAAGATTAATAAATTCTTCATTATATCTTTGTTCCATTATTTGAAATTCCATTGGTATCTTTAAATGCTTTTTATTTTTATTGGTTTTTTTTGTCTCAATTTTTTCTTCAATTATGTCAAATTCTATTTTGGGTTTATTTTTTTTTGTTTTATTATTTTTAACTTTAATAATTTTTGTTAGTTCATTATCATCAACTATTTCATAATTTACTAATTTTTTTAAGGTTTTTTTAGGTATCATTATTATTATTTGTATTTATATTTTTTTTAATATTATTATTTTTATTATT
>JACCDX011383703.1_pt1 | contig 28599 bp, 40 predicted proteins | sample 7449681 | NCBI WGS metagenome assembly JACCDX01 (sample SAMN15323450, study PRJNA562643) | freshwater metagenome | isolation source: river surface water | place: USA:Blue River Watershed | collected 2017-08-18
AGGGTGCCGAAGGCATCAAGGGCAAGGGCTCGAATCTGCATAGATATATATATTGCTATCTAGCTATCACTCGAACTGCTCGCGCTCGAACTCGCACCCAGCGACGACCAGCGGCTCGCCGGTCGGCCAGCGCTGCGGCGCTGCGTGGTCGCGCACCACATGCACGTCGGTGTGGTCGCTGATGACTGCCATGTCGGCTTCGGCCAGCGCTGCGCGCCCTCCCCGCTCGAACACGCAGGTCGCGGGATTGAATGTCCAAATCTTCATACGGGGTCTCCTGGCTTTTTGCCCGCGCGCCGCATGGCCTCGTCGTAACGGGCGTGCTCCGGCGTGCCGGGCGGGTGAAAGTTCGGCAGCCACACGAGGGTGATCTGGTCATCGACCTCGATCCGGGGACGGCCGCGCCCGCGCTTGGGTGGCTGGAGCCCCAGGTCCAGCAGGCGCTTCCTGAACTTTTCGGTCAGCTTGAACAGCCTTTCGGCTTCGTCCTGGGTGTAGGTCACGACACCTCTGTCCATCCCGTTGCAGGCGTTGCTGATCGCGCTCTCTACGCTGTCCCCGGCCTGGCGCATGACGGCCAGCTCGGCGTCATGCTTTTCCTCGGAGTCGTGTCGGGCCTTCCACGCGCGCCAGTCGGCCAGCTCCTGATCCGTCAGGGGCTCACCCTTGCATCGGGCCATGACCTCGGGCGGTATCTCCACGCCGTCCACCAGCTCATCGAGCTTGACCGACAGCACCAATTCGTTGGCTCGCAGGAACTGGAAGCTGTTGACGTAGGTGGGGACACCCGTCTTGCGGCTTTTCGGCAAATTCAAGGGCCGCTTGTATTGCATCTCTCTGCGTGTCCGGTATTGGTGGCTTACAAAAAACATTGTACGCGCGACGCGGCTTCTGTGCTACTATTCGCTTGCGTCTAGCTATCTATCTATATATATTTCAAGCTATCTAGGAGGTTCACTCATGGCTCTGATCACAGTGGCGTCATCGAAAGGTGGCGTCGGAAAGACAACGGTGGCGTTGCACCTGGCCACCATGTTTGCCCGGCAGGGGCGCACCCTACTGATCGACGGCGACCCGCAGGCGTCGGCCGCCAAGTGGGCGGGATGGCGGCGTGATACGGCGTTCGAGCCGTCGCCGGTGACGACCCGCCTCAACGGCAAGGAAATCCTGTCTGAGGGTCAGCACCTGTCCACCGGCTACGAGCACACCGTCATCGACGTGGGCGGCCGTGACTCGGCGGGTCTGCGCTATGCGTTGCTCCTGGCCAAGCTGGCGATCATCCCCATCGGTGCGTCCAACCTGGATGCCGCCGCGATGACTGACCTGCTGGAGGTGGTCGAGGTCGCCAAAACATACAACCCCGAGCTGGAGCTGCGAGTGTTGATGACCCGCGTTGATCCCCGCACAAAAGACGCGGCCGACATGCTGGGCTTCCTGGAGGAATTGAAGCTCACTGTGCTCAAGGCGCAAATCTGCGAGCGTGTGGCCTTCCGCCGCGCCATCGGCGAAGGGGCCATCGTCCAAGAGATCGGCACCGACCAAAACGCGATCCGCGAGATCGAGGCAGTGTTTGCGGAGATCACGCAATGAGCAAGGAACGCAAGCCCCTGATCCGGTCGGCCGCGTCGCTGACGAACAAGCCGCGTGAGCTGCCGCCCGAGGCCATCGCCTTCGCAGAGCGAGCCAGCCACGACCAGGCCGAACGCGGGGCGGTGGCCGCCCCGGCACCGGCACCGGCTCCGGTGGCGGCACCGGCCGCTCCTGCGGCCGTCGAGCCCAACGTCGGCGAGATGACGAAGGCCAAGTTCTTCCACCTGCCGAACCGGATCATCTCGGCACTCAAGCACGAGGCCCTGGCCCGCAGCGAGGCCAGCGGTAAGCGTGTGACCGAGACGGCGCTGGTCATCGCCGCTCTTGATGCCTTTCTTAAGAAGTAGGGCCCGTCATGAACACCTACTCATTGCGTGCCGAGTGTCAGCACGACGTGGACGAGTTGCGAGCACTAGTGATCGCAGCCTGCCCCGCTTCCGAGTTTGTTATCGATGACGTGTTTCTTACTTATGAGTCTGTGAAGCATCCAATTCCAGATCGACATGTGGAAATCCGAACTGACTTGGCGTTCGATGACTTGCTGGCTTTGATTCGAAGCATCGAGGACGGGCACGTCATGCTCCAGACGTGCGAACCGCTGCCTCTCGACAAGAACCCGCTTGAGCGCGAGTACGACCGCCATTAAATGGCGGCCAAATAGCTATAAATATATAAAGCTAGATTGCTTGGGGTTTTGTCTTGGGAAAGATCATCAACCAGCAGGCGGGCTCGCCAGCAGGCGAGTCGCCTGCCGCAGGCGGCCAGCAGGCCGACAAGGGCAGTCCAGAGGGCAGCAGCCCGGAGGACTGCATCATTCTGGCCAACGACCGCGACCGTCGAACTTTGGCCTGGCTGCGCACGCAGGTGAGCGATGACGCCATTGCGGCGGCCGTCGAGCAGCTTGCTGGGGCGCGTCGCCCCTACATCACCAACGTCTGCAAGGTGCTTGGCCTGACGATCCCGGACGGGATGGAGGTGGCCAGCCGAGAGGAAGCCTTGCGCCACCTGGCCGCGATCCGGGCCAAGCTCAAGGCGATCAGTCGGTAGGTCTACAGCTTCCGAGCGGGCTTGAGGGTGAGCTTGACGCCGTGTCGCAGGGCGGCGATCACCTTTTCGTCGTCAACCGATTGGGTCGGCTCGGGCAGGCTGACTGTGACGACGTTCGCCTGCAGGTGGACTTGCAGGACGCATTTCCCGGCTGGGGAGTAGGCACCGGCCTCGCGCTCGTGCTGTGCGCCCGCGATGATCCGGTGCATGGGTTCGGCCAGGTGTTCGTCGATCCTGGCCAGGAAGGCGCGGTTGGCCGGGTGAGGTGGCCAGGCGGCCAGGTAGTCGCGCACCTCGCGCAGGAAGTCGAGGGTTTCGGCGTGGCGTTGGTCGGTGCTGAATTCCATGTGCTGCCTCACGAGCTGGTCGAGCTGGAGGCCGGGGAGGGCGCGTCCCTTCGGGCCGGGCTTTGCGGGCTGCGCCCCGAGCCGCTGCGCGTCTCGGCCATTCGGCTCCAATCCCTCGCGCTTCCGCCCTGCCGGGCGGTGGCATGTTGATAGATATATATATTTCTATCAATAAAGCTGATGCCAGCCAGGATGTGCGCTGCTGTCATGCGGCTTGTTCCTCCGGTGGCAGCAGCGCAGCCGACGCCCGCAGGGCCTCGGGGTCGTGGCCCTGCTCACGGGCGTAGGCGTCGAATGCGGCCTGGTCGAAGCTGACGTTGATGCGCTTCGGCAACCAGGCTTTGTGGAAGTCGATGTTGGTGGCCGTGTTGGAGAACTTCGCGCTGCGCGGGTCGAAGCGTCCGGCCTTGCCCTGCTGCTCGCTGGTCAGGCCCTCGAAGTATTCGAGCGCCAGGGCCTGCATGCGGTCGGGCGTGATGGCCGAAAGCGCCGCTTTGCGGGTCGCGATGTCGAAATCCGTGCGCAGCTTGCCCAGCAGCGCCTTGTCCTTGTTGGCCTGCTTCCTCGCGGCCTTCTCGGCGGCATAGCCGGACTGGCCCAGGCTGGCCCCATCCTCGATGAGCTTGCGGATGTAGGCCCCGGTGCTGGTCTTGATCTTCCCGGCGCGATCCTTGGCCTCGGCCGCGTCGATGGCCAGGCGTGCCTGCTCGGGGTCTTGCTTGAGCCACATGAGCGCCAGGCGCTCGCTGATGCCGTGGTGCTTGAGGCGCTGGAACGCTTCGCTGCTGCGGATGGCGACCAGCTCTTCGTCGTCGAGCGGGTTGGGGCCGAAGAGGCTTTGCTGCGGGTTCTCTTCGACCGCGAAGCGGATGGCCACGACCTTGCGGCCCTCGCGCCGGTACTCGGGCACCACGCGGATGTCGCTGACGGCGTTGATCTCTTCGACCGACTTCTTGACCACGAAGGCTGAAAGCCGCTTGAAGTCGTCGTACATGGCCGCCTCTGCGCCCATGAGGCGGCGGAACTTCTCCAAGTCCCACCAGCCGGTGCTCTTCACGTTCTTGAAGCGCACGCAGTTCTCGTACAGCGTGAGGCTGTAGCCGCCCTTGAAGCGCTTTTGCACGCCGACGTTGATGGTCGCGAACACCTCGGGATCGTGGAGCTTGCGGGCCAGCTCGCCGACGTAGCCATAGGTGCACAGGCCATCGCGCACACGGGCGTAGGACAGCAGGGACATGGACTCCCAGTCCTCGCGACCGTCCTTGAGCACGTTGAACTCGACGACGGTCTTTTGCAGGGAGCGCAGCGCGGCCTTGAGCGCCGTGACGTTCTTGCTTTCCTCCCAGCCGACCATGTGACCCAGGTAGCTCACGGGAATGGTGTGGCGGGCGTCAGAGCCGTCCGAGGGCACCAGGTTGTCGTAGGCGTTCAGCAGGAGGATGTTGGCGATCTTGCGCTCGACCAGGCTCAGCTCGCCGGACGTGTGGACGGCCGCGACGTGCTTCTTGAGCACCGTGGGCATGGCCGGTGGTGGGGCAGGGGGTGTCTTGTTGTTGTTGGACATAGCGCATGATCTCCTTGCGGTATGTCCATTGTACGCCCGATTCGGCAAAAGTCATAGCAGCCGCAAGCCGCTTGCTATGTCCATCTACGACACGCGCGCAGGCCGCATGGCAGCTCGGTTTTCGCTCTTGTGGCCCCCGAAACTATGTCCTTTCGCCCCCAGAACTATGACCTTTGCGGGGAGGTGCATGGACTGGAGTCCACACAGGGCGGTGCAATACCCTGTGAAATCAAGCACTTAGGCGTGCTATCCACAACCTACAGCCAGGGCGGCACAGGCACCCCCGAAACTATGACCGTTGGAGGCCAGGAGGCCCCCGGAACTATGTCTTTTGCCCCCCGGAACTATGACCTATGAGCCGGAAAACGCTTACAGGACAAGGACTTGCAGAACGCAAAGGTATTTAAAGGATGTTGTTTTCTTAAAAAGACAACAGCTCACGCATGCGCGGGCGCGTGTGCGCGCGAGGGGGAAGCAATTCGAGCGGCCCTGCGGGCCGTGTCATGGCCCCTGCGCACCTCCGCTGCGCGGAGGCGACTGGTGGCCTGGTGGACGGGGCTGCGCCCCTCTATCGAGCCCCCCAAGGGGGGCGGATGGCCCCCAGGGGCTACGCGCCCCTCGGAATCGGCTTAGGCCGATTCCTCACCTGCGGACGAATACAGCTCGTGCGACAGCCTGTAGCCGGGCCGATGTGTTCGGCGGGCTACGGAGTTCGATCCGCTTAGGCGGATCGAAGCCCTACCGGGCCGGCTCCTACCGCCTCACCCCTGCGTCCACTGGACGCAGGGGCAAGCACGTCATCGTCCCGGGGAACCGCGTGTGGTTCGCGAAGGCCCAGAAAACCGGCTTTCAGAAAGGGGAGGGGTGCCTAGGTCTGGGCGAATAACAGGCGCTAGTGGTGCGCAAAGGCCGCAGGCGGGGCTTTTGCGACTTCGGCAAGGGCTCGGGACGTCCGGGGCCGAAAAAGCGGCTTCTGGGCCGTTTAATCGGGTCGGCCGGAAATCCTGGGCGGTTCGACCAGGCGGCGACCAGGCCGGGCCAGTCGAGAGGGAGCGCCTGGCGGGGTGGCCAGATGGTCGAGCTGGGCCTGGCCGGTGCGGCTAGCCAGCGTGGCGACCTCGGCCAAAGGTACGAGTTTCGGGGACAGATGCCCCGGCTAGATAGCAATCTAGAAATATATATAGCTATCAAGCGGCTTGTTTACCGCCCGGCCAAGCGGCCCGAGGGCCGCCCGACCTCGAACCCCAGTTCGTCACTGGGGCGGGGGCTCACGATCAGTCCTTGATGAGGACGATGTGGTGGGTCACTCCTGTGGCCAGGAGAACGGCCGTCTCGTTGTTCGAGAACGGGACGCCAAAGTGGCGGATCACGACGATCTTCATGGGTATCACCTCCTTTCTGCGGCTGGTTGCCGACCAGGTATTTATTCGTCGGCGTCGATGAACTGCGAAAAAATCGCTCCTGGCCGGGCTCGAAGTGCTTGCATAATAAGAAGAATAATAGTATTATGCTTCTTATTCTGATGAAAGGGCCTCCACCATGACCGCATCCAGCCTGTCCATCCCCGCCGACGTGCGCGAGCGCGTCATTGCCGCCGCCGTCGAGCTGTACGAGCAGGCCGGTCGCGAGCGCTTCCCGACCGTGGACGCGGTGCGCCGCGCGTCGCGGGCCGACATGAATACCGTGTCCCTTCTGATGCGCGAATGGCGGGACTCCCAGCGGCCCGGCGTTGCCCCCATCGCGGTGGCGGTGCCGGAGGTCGTGGTGCAGGCGCACCAGGCTGCGCTCGCGTCGGTGTGGATGCAGGCCCAGGAGTTGGCCAACGAATCGCTCCGCAAGGCGCAGGCAGGCTGGCAGGTGGAGTGGAACAACGTCGAAGAGGTGCGGCAGCAAGGTGCTGCGGCCTTCGACAAGTTGCAGGCCGAGCTAAACGACGTGAAGCAGCAGCTCGCCGACGCGCAAGCCCAGTCAGAAGAACTGGCCCGCGAGCTGACCGCCGTGCGGCAGCGCGAAGCAGAGGCCAACAGCCGTGCCGACCGGGCCGAGGCTCGCGTGGTCGAAATGGAAAAGCGGGTTGATGACCTGCGCGGCGAGCTGGAGCTGTCTCACGCAGAGGTCGAGCGCGTGCGCGCTGACCAGGCGCAAGCTGCACAACAGTCTCGCGCAGCCGTCGATGCTGCCCATGCCGCTGCGGAGGGCGTTCGCGCCGAGCTGGTGCGCGTGCAGGCGACGCTCGATGCGCAAGCCCAAGCGCACGCCGACCATCGCAAGATGACGGCCGCCGAGGTCCAGCGCCTCAGCGAACAGCTCACCAATGCGCAGATCGAGCGCGACCAGGCCACCAAGGCTGCTGCCGAGGCGCGTGAGCGCGCCGCTGGTCTGGCTGGGCAGTTGGAGGCCACGCAGGGCCAGAACGCGGCCCTGCTGGCCGCTATCAAGACAGGGCAGGGGGGCGATGCACCTGCCGCGAAGGGCGGCAAGAAGTGAGCACGCCGGGCCGTATCGAGGCCCTGATCGCTGACTTGCGCCTCACCGCTGCCTCACTCCAGCAGGTGATCGACGCTTGTCATGTGGTGGGGCCTGGCGCGGAGCTGGTCGGCCACTATCCCAAGATGGTTGCCGACCTGGCCGACCGCTTTGCCGACGAAGCGGCGCGGATCGACTGGCCCGCCGACTTGCCACGCGAGCCGCTATTCACTGCGGCCGAGCTGGGAGCCATCGACGCGGCGGAGGGGTTGCTGGCCAGGTTGCGGGGCGCGGGAGCGTCGTGAGCCCAGCGGTCGCTTGAGATCGACTTCGCCAGGCGGCGCGCATCCGCGTCGCAGAAGGGGGAGGGCACCACCATCACATGCCGCTCGCCGAACTGCTGGGCGACTGCATCCTGCCAGGCAGGGGGAACCAGGCACAGCCACGGCTCGCACTGGCTCATGCCACCCGCGAAGCGCAAGCCGCTGGTAACGGCGGACACCTCGTACAGCAGGGCGAAGGCCAGGTCGCGGTCGCGGGGTACATCCGGCGTCACGAGCAGTCTTTCGCGCAGGGCAGGCGGATAGCTCTTGATGACCGCTTCGACCTTCACGCCAGGCGAGCGGAACAGGGCCAGCGTCACGTTCGGTCGGCGAGCCACGAAGTCAGCCAGGCAGCGCCTGGCGGCGACGTTGGCCATCACATGATCGTGTTCGATGAGCAGCAGCATCTCAATCTCCTAGACAAGCCAGCGTTCATGGTGAAACCAATGTTTGGCCGCGCCATCCTCGAACAGGCGGCCGGTCACGACTTGCCATGATCGATAGGAGCGCTTCATGCCGAAGACCCAAAACATCAGCGCGAAGGAAAGCCAGTTGAGGGCCAGGATGAGCGGCGATCCGCTGGCCAGCATGTGTATGCCGTTGGCGAGGACCAGCGCTGCAGCGACAAATAACAGCCTCGAAGCAATCCGGTGCTTGCGTGCAAACTCTTCCCGCCGCTGCATTTCCAAGTCGCCAAAGACATCGCGCGCCTTCGCGAGCCGATGGCGACCAGCGATCTCCTGGACGTGCTTGTGGTCACGCCCTGCCAGCACGCCGAAGCCGCAGTGATTGCAGACCCAGGGGTACAGAGGCTTGTGATCGCGTTGCCCATCCAATTGATCCAGCACAGGCGGCGTATCGCTGCGGACAAGCAGGATTCCAGCATCGCAGTCAGGACATGGTGGGTTGACTGCACGCGTCCAGAGCGAGCGAATCCAGAAGAAAAGTCGCTTGTTGAGCTGCCAGCCTACGATGCTCAAAGGCATCGTGACGGTCGCGAACTTGGCCACTTTGCCCAGTGGTTTCACGAAGCGCATGCGGCCTCCTGTCGATTAAAGAACCAGTGATCTCGGCTGACGTATTCCTCAGTGCTCGCCACTCGATGGAGAGCGGCGCGTAGGCGCGTTGCAGCGTCCTCGTCGAAGCCGTTAGGGCAGAGCACCAATGGTGCTCCGCTGCTCTGTGCGGTGCGGATATAGCCATCCACTGCCTGCCGCTGGTGGACGGCCGCTGCCCAGTAAAGCTGCTTCATGCGGCGCAATGTCGCGGTGATCTCGCGTTCTGGGTGCGCGTGTACGTGCATGGGCCGGTGGCACAGGTGACGGATGTGATTGCCCAGTTCCGGCAGTTCTCCGCGTACCGCCTCGATGTCGCGAATGGGGCCAATGTTCCAGCGCAGCATGACCAGCTCCACGGTCGGGAAGTCATCAAGCACCCGCGCCAAGCGGGCTGCTGGCCCATCCGCGCCAATGCGCGTTCCCCACAGAAGCCGGTCGAACTGGAAAAAGAGCAGCATCACGCCGCCTCTGCCAGCTCGCCGCGCAGCTTTCGCGCCGTCATGCGGTCGAACGCCTCACGGTGCGCCGGGTCGATCTCTTCCAGCAACTTGCCGATGCGCACCACGGCGCGGGCAGGGTTGCGCTCGATGTCGGCTGCGCGCACGCCGTTCTCAGCCAAGTAGTCGTCCGCGAAGGGGCCGAGCAACTGGCGGGCATGCTCTGCGATGACGGTATGGACCGGCTCAGGCCGGAGCATCCGCGCAGCCAGGATAGGGCGGATGAAGGCCAGCGACACGCCGATGGCCAGGCTCATGATGGCCAGGTACAGCACGATGAAGCCGGTGAGGCCAAGGGCAGGGGCGACGGCCTTCCCGACGCCTACGAAGGCCGCAAACAGCCACGACGAGGCGCTGATCGCGCCCGCAATGGCCGGGAGCACTGCGGCGCGCTCGGGATCGTCCTGGGCCACTGTGAAGCGCTGGAACACCACGCGATGAAGGAGCCAGCCGTTGGCGCTCAGTGCAACCACTACCGACAGCTTGGCGAGCAGCTTGGGCTTGGTGGCCAGCACCGCCAGGTCGAACTTGGTATCGAGCCAGATGACGGCCAGGCCGGTTGCCCACAGGCAATGGAGCGACCACTTCACGACGGTTTGCGCGGTGGCCAGCATGTCGGTATCGACGCGCCGCTTGCGGAAGATGGCCAGGTCGCCGAAGGCGATGCCCACGGCCGCGAGTGCGAAGGCCAGCAAGTGGCAGAGGATCAGACCCATCCGGGCGACGGCGGTTGAATCAAGGGCATCCATAGGGCCTCCGTCAGATCAGTTGAAAAGGCTCGCCGCCCAGCTCGTGAACGACTGGGACGCTGCTTGAGCGGGTTGGGCGGCGGCCTGCGGCTGTGCCGTGGCAGGCGCTACAGACGACTGCGGTGTTGCCGTCGAGCCGCCCGCGAACGTGGTTTGGCTTGCACCGAATGGGTTGGCGTTGACGGTGTAGGAGCCGGTGGACGCGGGCTTGTACGCGGAGCCGAGCTGCGGGTCGATGCCGCCCAGCGCGCCACCGATGGCGCTGTTGGCCATCCCGTTGATGTCGGTGAAGCCCTGCACCTGGTTGATGCCGTTGATGGTCTGGTTGATCGGGGCTGCGACCATGCCCGACACCTTGTTGACGGCCGTGCAAACCTTCTTCTGGGCGTACTTGAGCACGGCGTCCTGGGCCGCTGACAGGATCGACGCGAGAGAGGGAATCGCGAAGGACAGGTCGGCGATCTGGCTGATGGAGGCGAAGCACTGGTCATTCACGTCAAAAAGGCTTTCGACGTTGGGTGTCGCGGCTGCCATCTCGCTGTGAGCGCCAATCGCCGTTTGGATGCTGGCCCCGATACCCGCTTGGCCGCAGTTCTCGGCATCGGTCTTGATCTGCGCCGACATCGCTGCGTCCACCTGGGCAAGAGCGCTGCCAGTGCTCGCACTGCCGCTTCCGCCCGTCGCGAAGACGCTGGAGAACCATGAGCTGGTCTGACCCGCGCCTGCGGTCGCGGCCAGGGCCAGGGTTGCGCCCATCACGATGCCGAGGGCAGGCTTGGTCAGAGCGCGGGTCATTGCTGGCCGCCCTCCCGGACGCAGGCGAGTTGCACCTGGCCAGCGCGGGGCTCGCTGGCTTCGATCAGGCCATCCTTGACCTTGCGAACGTAGCGGTTGCCGTTCCGCTGGAGGTTGGCGGCCTTGGCGACCTGGGCCAGGGTCACGCCTTGGGGCTTGACCGTGTACGAGCTGCCTTCCGAGTCCGTGCCGTTGAACACGGATACGGCCGTCACCTTGAGGGAGCCGAACACCGTTAGCTCGGGGAAGGTGTGGTCGCCGTCCAGGCTGGAGTTCGTCAGGCGGAACGTCGAGAGCACGGTCGGGGACGCGAACAGCGGATCACGGCATTCGATGGCGGCCTTGATGATGGGCGCGGCCTTCGACCAGTCGGCCGAGGTCGCGGCGTTGGCATCGCGCAGGGTGACTGGCATGCCCTGCGCGCTGGCGATGCCAGCAGCGAGGGTCAGAGCGAGGGAGAGCACGGTCTTGATGGAGCGCATGGGAGATAGAGCCTTTCAGGTAAGGGAGAGGGAAAGCGGCTTGTCGGCGAAAACAACGCGGGCGAAGGCTTCGAGGCCGGGCAGCGAGGGGAAGGTGTCGGCGATACCACCAGGGGAGGTGAGCGTCCATTCGCCCAACTCATCCGGGAGGGTGGCCCGGAGCTGGAAGCCGTCAGCGACAGAGACGATCCAGGCGGCTCGCACCGCACCAGGAGGTGTGCTGCGTAGCTCGCTGGCTTGCATGAAAGTGAGGGGTTGGGGGCTCATGGACATTCCTTTCAGGGCGAGGGGCTGCTCTCGGAGTTGCGCAGGACTGCTCTGCGCGACTCATCGATCAAACGCATCACCATGGACATGCCTGCGATACGTGCGTTGGCGTGCGGTGCGCTTTGAATCGACCTGTTTGCCAAGGCCCGATCAATTCGGGCCGAGTACTTCAGCGCGAACTGGACCTTCGCGGCGTCGTCGGCCGAGAGCAGTGCGTCTGCTGCGGCACCGAGAAGGGTCGCCAGACTGTTGGCCAGGTTGTTGGCCTCGTTGATCGCTTGCTGTGCATCCCGCAGGGCTGCCTGGCGGCCTTCGGCCACCCCTTGCTGATAGCCCTCGTTGTGACCAAGCTGAATTCCTTCGCGACGGCCCTGCATGTGGCCTTTTGAGTAGCCGATGTCGTGTTCGGCCATCGCGGCGACAGGTGAGCTGTAGTAGTCCTGCGGCATGGCTCAGTCCTCCTTCGTGGTAGCTTGCGAATCGCCGGCATTGACTGGCTGCATGGATGAGTCCTGCGCGGCCTCCGGGGGTGTTGGCATGTCCGCATTCAGCGCGGCGATTCGGGCGTCCGCGCCTTCCATGAAGGCGGCGACGCCTTCGCGTGCGATAGCACCTGGGGCGTGACTAAGGCCCTCTCCCAAGCCGACCATCGCTGCGGCATATCCGCCGACGATCCCGCCCACAGGGCCTTCTGCCTGGCGGAATGCTTCGGCAGCGCGCTTGCCACTGGAGCGCACGGCGTCTACTGCACTTAGGACGGCTTGGCCTGATGCAACGCCAACAGCGTCGGAAAGCCTTTCTTTGAGAGGTCGGCGCTGGGGCGGCTCTGTCTGTTGCGAAGTCGGGGGGGTATCGCCACCAGAGAGCGGACGGCTATCTACCAGCCCGGCCTCATGGCCGGATGAAGTCCCAGCTGCTGAGCTTCGACCAGACACCGCTGATTGCTGCGCTACCGTGGGTTCAGCCGGGTCGAGAGGGGGCGCAACGCCCTGGCCTCCTACGTTGAGGGGCGTGGAGCCTCCACCGCCACCTCGCGGGCCATTGCCATTGGGACCGCCGCTCACGCCATCACCAGGCAATTGGCCGCGTGAACCTCTGCCGCCCCCGGTGTTGGCCAGGCGCTCGACAGACTCTCGGCCTGCCTGCTGGCCTTGACGGCTAATCCCTGCCCGCATCTCATTCGAGGCCGACGTGGCACCGAGATCATGCACACCCACGTTGAGCCAGGCGAGCACCTGATCAGGCAGGCTCTGCGACAGCCCGAAGATCATGAACAGCACGACGCCCAACAGGGCACCGAACGCCACAAACCACCAGAAGAACTGCGTGAACTGCGCGAGCACGCCAACCCAGCCTGTCGAAGCAGCGACATCGCCGCGCATGGCAAAGAATGCCTTCGCCGTGTAGTCGGTGACTGGATCGGCAATCAGGAAGGCAGCGAAGAGGCCGATGACCGCCAAGGCTGGCCGAACAAAGAGCGCCAACAGGAGCAAGTAGCCCTGCGCCTCCGACCCTACAAAGGTCTGGCTCGGGCGCATGTGCATGATCGCCCAAAGAGGGGCGGCAATCGTGGTCTGTACAACCCCGAGAATCCAGCCCACCACCGTAATCATGAAGACGGTGTACGGCAGGCTGGGCAACGCGACACCGAAGTAGTAGCCCAGGAAACCCGTGTACTCGGCTAGCTTTGCGATCACTGGGATGGGAACTTGCAAGGCCCAATCCCACAGCGCGTTAGCCATGCCGTCCAAGCTGACCCCTGCGAGCTTGGTGACGCCGAAGCCATTGGCGACGACTCGCAGTCCCGTGATGCTCGTTTTGATCGTGAACTCTGCGGCCCAAAGCATGGCTTGGTACGAGGACAGCAGGTCGCCGGTCATCTTCATTCGAGCGACGGCATCGACGTTTGAACCGCTGCCGATGGCGAGATCGACGGATTGCTTCATCAGGCTGTTCACGAAGAGCGTGGTCTTGGTGCTCATGTCGTTATCGAGAGCGCCTACGTTCACGTCGGAGTTGGCGTCCTTGGGCAAGAGCGTGGCCATGTCCTCGGGCTTTGGCATGACTGATCCGTCGTACCCGTTGCCAGCCAACTCGGCCTTCTTCGCAACCGTTTCGGCCACGGTCGTGACGCTGTTCGAAAGGAGCTTGGAGCGAGCGTCGTCTGGCAAACCAGATAGGGACGGAGACGAGACGTTGCCCACCGATTCGCTGGTGATCGTGCTCAGCTTGGAGCGCAGCAGTCCTGCACGCTGATACCAGCCGCCAGCGAGCGCCCAACCGCCCTTTGTCATGTCCGCGATAAAGGCGTTGACCCCACCATTCACGTCGCCCTCGCTGGCGGTGATTTGGTTGGCGATGGCGGTGACCACCTGATCCTCGCGGTTCTTGACGATGGAGTTGAATTGAGACGATTGAACGCTGTCCCAGCCGGGCTGACCGATGTCGCTGGGCATCGTGGCAACCCAGTTGTCGATGTCCTGCATCAGTCCTGTCGCGGCTGTCGCCTTCTGCGCCATGAGGGCTGCACGCAGGTTGTCGAGCGCTGCCTGCGTGCCCGACGTATCGCTGTAGGAGCCTGACGGTGAGTAAGTGGTCAGCGTCACGGTGCCGCAGATCGGCTCACCGCCGCCGAGATTGGTGGCGGCGTTGCGGTCTTTGACGAAAAAGGTGTAGTCGGTGCGTGTGCCCGTGGTGGCTTGCTTATCGGCCGTCGAGTTGGCCATCACGGACGGATTCCCGGCCGCGTCGGCGTAGATGGTGTTGGCTGCGCGAGCGCAGTAAGCCGCAGCGAGGTACTGCTTGCCGAAGTCACGCAGTCCGAAGTAGGTGCCCGTCTGGTAGGAGGTGGCAACGATGCCGTCCGGCTTGAGCACACCCATGCCCATGCCGAGCTTGTAGATGCCATTGGCGAAGCCGATGCTCCACAGCGAGATGGTCAGCACCAGCATCTGCATGAAGCTATAGCCGCTGGCGGAAGGCAGCAGGACAGAGCCGCCTGCCACGATCCGCACGGGCGTCCAGACCGTGCTCCAAGCCTTGCCCATCGCCTCACCGTCGTTGGCGGTATTGACCGCGCCCATGACGGCCACGTAGCCAACGATGATCGATCCGACAACGAGGATGCCGGAGTTGAAGAAGGTGAACAGCGTCGCCAGCAAGTTGCTTGCTGCGGCGACGGTGTTCGGGTCTTGCCCCTTGACCAGCACGTCAATGATGGGGCCAAAGATGTGCCCCAGGATGCCCACGGTTACGTCGTCTGGGTCAGGGGAAAAAGGCATCGCTGGCATCTGTGGACTCCGATCTCTTGGCGCGCGTTGAGATTCACTCTATACCTTTAAACGTACAATGGCTATAGTCTGTTGACGATGCGCAAGAGTTTTTTTGCGGCGTCACAACTCCACGTCACACAGTGCAAAACACATATTTAACACAGTGCTTCGCACACTCTGTAGAGAAGTCCGTGATAGTGGTTCTTTGGGTCTGCCTCCTTGGCAAAAAATAGGAATTAAAGGTATGGAACAGAGTATTCACTTCGGCGTGCGTAGGCATGCCAATTCGCGCTCGGCATCGCGCGTTCTGCGCGGGGGCAAGCGGCTTGTCGGCTGGGTTGCCACCTGGCGGCTGGAGAGGGTGCGCGTCTGGGCGCAGCGGAAGATCGAGCGCTTCTCAGCGAAGCAGTGGCACCCCGCCACCTTCCCGGTGTCGATGGCGCTGTGTATGGGTCTGCTGTGGGCTGACCTGAACGGCTACTTGAGCTTGCCGGTCAGCGTTTGCGACTGGTCCGCCCTGCTGGGCAAGTGACGTGTGATCGCGCCGCGCGAAGCGGCGCGTATCAGGGCAGCGTCCACCCGACGATGCCCTCACCTTGCGGTGCAGTTGGATAGCAGACATTGCCCTGCCGCTGCCAGCCGCGACCCGAGCAAGTCGCCACGAGCGATAGCGAGCCATTGGCCGCGAGCTTGTACGCCTGTTGCCCTTGTGGTGTGTTGCCCCAGGCCGCCGCTGCGGCCTCGTTGCTGGCATCACGGTATCCCTCGGCCTGGCCTGCCTTGTGTCCACGGTCGTAGCTGATCCACCCTGCCGTGAATGTGCAGGCTGCTCCCACGGCCAGGCCAGCGACGATCCACTGCCAGACCGCTTTGCGGGCAGTCCGGGTCGATACGTCGTTCACCGCCTTCCCGATGTCCTTGGCCAGGTCTTGCTGCACCTTCCATGCTGCCGTCGTCACCACCGGCTCAGCGCTGGCTTCGACCTTCTCGACAGCGGCCCGGCCTGCCGCTGCAATGCGCTCCGGCATCACCTCGTAGAGGCCGTGGAAGTAATCGAGCATGACGAAGATCGACCACAGCGCATCGTTCTCGCGAATGCCCAGGCTTTGCTGCACGAAGCGGATGCGCTCAGCTTCGTCCTGAGTGAGCTGGCGGCCTCGCAGTTGCTCCAGGGCCGTCACGATGTCGGTGCTCATGCCAGCACCTCACCCAGCACCTTCCCAACTGCCGCGCGCCACCGCAGTAGTTCCGCTCGGTCGCCGATTGGTAGCTCCCTGACTGCGGCCTCGATGGTGAGTCGCTTGCCCACCAGGGCGTCGCTGACTCGATCCGCCAGGTCGGGGAAATCCAGTGACTTGCAACCGGCCGCATCAATTCGTTTTTTGACGGTGGAACCGTTGTAAAGCTCGAATTTCCGAGACTCGCCCCAGTAGGTATTGCGAATGACATGGACTTGTCCTTCCGGCAACGCATCCAGGTAATCCGCAAGCAGCTCCAGAGAATCCCGCTGACGGTTGATGACCCACAGCGTGGTCAGTTCGCGATTTAGTTCCTTGAGCGTGCTGCGCAGAGTTTCGCCATAACGCTCGACACCGGCCGAGTTCCTTGCGGCCGTATTAACTACGACCGGGCGGCCTTTTGTATTGTCGGCCACATTGATTAACTCAATCCAGCCTTCCGCCTCGTCAAGATTCAAAACAATGTTGTCGCATGAATCCTTGTAGGCTTTCCATACGTCGGGGTTTGTGCCGTCACTCTCAATCAGCAGCGGTTTATTTTTCTGCTGGATCAAATAATCCAGAGTTGCACCGCACACTGTGCTTTTTCCGGTTCCGCCTTTGCTGCCGCCAACGAATATCAGTTTGTCCATGATTGCTCCTTAGATTTGCGCGCGGTCAGGACGGACGGTCATCGTGCCGCTGACGGCGACTGCCTCCTTGGTTGCACCCAGCGATGCAGCCGCCTTTGCGGCGATGGAGCCGCGTTCTTGTATCTCTGCTGCCGCCTGAACTGGCTTCGTTGCGCTCTTGGTCTTGCGCTGAGCGGGCTTCTTCCTGGCGCGCTGCAAGTAGCTTTTCAGTGTCGGGCCTGCGATCTCCACGCCGCGATCCGCGAGGATCGTGGCGATGTCCTCCAGGCTGTACCCACGCTCTCTCATTGATTCGATGTGCTTTTGCAACAGTGAGACGGCCTCGCTCTTGTTTTCGACCATCCGCTTCTTTGTTTCCTTCGGCGGTAGAGAGTCGAGGTAAGCGCCTATCGCTTCGATGTCCTCCACAGTTTTTCCCATAATTCCCGCAGTTCTTCCCATAATAGTGACTCCTGTCATTAAAAAATCTCTGATTGACAGCGTAGCGGCTTTTATGGTGGTTGCAAAGAGCTAAGGACAAATCTACACTGGTGTCTATTAAGTGGCTGGTGACTAGTAACAGGATGGCCGTTGTCTGACACATAGCCCGGAGGCTATATGTCAATCAACGGACGCCTAGTTTCTCGGCGCTGCGCTTCTCGGCTCTTCGGCTCATCCTGCACCTGCCGTGGGCATCGGTAGCAACGATGGAAACAACCGAGACACGCGCCCGCCGCCGCCACTTCAACAAGCTGCTTTTGGAGGTGCCATGCCGTTTGAAGTCCAGGGCGATGCCCCGCTTACAGCGAAGATCGCTGTCCGGTTGCAGCCGGAGGAAAAAGCCCAGCTCCGCGAGGATGCGGACATCGCGGGGATCAGCGTCAGTGAGCTGGTGCGCCGCCGCTATTTCGGGCGGCCCATCGTTGCCAATGCCGACCTGATGATGATCCGAGAGCTGCGCCGCCTGGGCGGCCTACTCAAGCACGTCCACAACCAGTCTGACGGTGCGTACAGCCACTCCACAGCGCGGGCGCTTCATGCCGTGTGCAACTACATCGACCAGCTTGCCGCCACCCCGCGCGAGCGCTCTGCCGAGGTGCTTTGAGGTGATCGGCAAGGAAGTCCCCATTGACGCCGACAAGGCCGCAGGCCGCAGCAAGGCGCAGCAGATTCGTGACCTGACGGACTACCAGCACGCCGCGCATGAGGGCGAGAAGGTGATGTACTTCACCACTCGGGGATTCCAGTCGCAGACATTCGCTGGCCAGCAGCTTGAAATGGTTGCTTTGTCGATGGAGTCCGTCCGGGCGGCGCAGCCGGTGAAGCACTACGTCTTCTCCTTCAAAGAGGGTGAGGAACCGTCGCCTGAGCAGGTCGAAGAGTTGCTGGACATCCTTGAAGCAGAGAGCGGGTGCAAAGGGCATCAGATCATGGCGGCCGTCCACCAGGATACGGACAACATTCACATCCACGTCTCGCTGAACACCGTGAGTCCTGCCACCCATAAGGTGGTGAAACCGAACAAGGGATTCACCTGGGAAATGCTGCACCGAGTCGTTGCGCTTTGCGAGCACCGACAGGGCTGGAGCCGAGAGGCAAACGGCCGGTACGTCGTCATGGAAAACGGCGAACTCGCCAAGGCGGCCGAGGCCCGTGCGCCGAAGCCCTCAGCGACTGCGCTGGAGGTGGAAAACCGAACTGGCGAAAAGTCTGCGCAGCGCATCGTGCTCGAAGAGGCGGCCCCCATCCTCAAGAAGGCGGCGAGCTGGGCCGAGGTGCATGACGGCCTGGCTGAGCGCGGCATGCGGCTGGAGCGCAAGGGGTCTGGTGCGCTGCTGTTTGTTGGAGAGGTGCCGGTCAAGCTGAGCGCGGCCAAGGTCGGCGGCCTGGCGAAACTCTGCAAGCGGCTGGGGGAGTTTCAGCCGCGCGACGAGGCGCTGACGGTGCCTGCCCGCCCCTCCGAGCCGGTGCGGGACGAACTGCTGCCGTACTGGGATGACTACATTGCTGGCCGTGACGGCTACCGAGCGGAGAAGGCCCGCCGTTGGGCTGAGTTGCGGGCGCGGAAAGAGGCTGAGCGGCAGGAGCTGAAAGACCGCTACAAGGCGCGGCATGCCGAGCTGAACATCAAGGGCCTGCCGGGCATTGCGCTCAACGTGATGCGCAGCCTGATGGCTGGCGAGCGCGCCAAGGAACGCCTGGCGCTGGATGAGCGCCACAAGCGCGAAGCCCAGGCGCTGCGCGACGCATTCCGGGAGCCCTGGCCCGACCATGAAACCTGGCTGGCCAAGTGGATCTCACCCGAGGCGGCTCAACGCTACCGCTACCAGCGGCACATTCCGGCCGGGCTACAGGGCGAGGGTGATACGGACGCCAGGCCGCGCGACCTGCGCGACTTCACCGCAGAGGTGCTGGGCACCTCGGTGGCCTACCGGCGCACCGAAGGGGAGGCCGGGGGCGTGTCTGCATTTGCCTTCGCCGACCTCGGGCGGAACATCGAGGTGGCCGAGGCCGACGACCGTGCGGCAGCACTCGCGGCGCTGCAACTTGGGGCCGCGAAGTGGGGCGGCAAAGTGACGATCTACGGATCGCCCGAGTACCAGGCAATGTGTGTGCAGCTCGCCGTCGAGAACGGCATCGAGATCGTCAACCCAGAGCTGCGGGAGCAATTCCAGGCGGCCAAGGAAGCACATCGACTGGCCAGGGAGGAAGCCATGCGAACGCACCAGGCGCAACAGTTTGCGCGCTACCACCAGGCTGTGCAGGCAGACCGCTACACGCTCACCTGCATCAAGATGACGGCCGACAAGCGGCTGGCCCGGCTCGTCGGCCCGCGCGAAGGCGTTTCGGCTTCGGACGTGTACGGGCGCATGGGCGCGTTGATCGCCGCCCATTCCAAGCGCGAAAACATCTACTACACGCCCAGGTCAGACGCGATGCACCACATCCTCGTCGATGACCTGACCCGTGCCTCACTCACTCGGATGCTGGCAGACGGCCACAAGCCAGCGGCCGTGCTGGAGTCGAGCCCTGACCGTTTCCAGGCCGTGTTCAACGTGCCCAAGACCGGCGATGACCAGGACGCCGAGCGAGCTGTGGCCAACGCGCTCAGTGCGCGCTTGAACAAGGCGTATGGCGACCCAAATCTGAGCGGCGCAATTCATCCGCACAGAGCCCCCGGCTTCCAGAACCACAAATGGGAAGAGGGAGCCCCTGCGCCCAAGTACCAACGCGAGGACGGCAGCTTCCCCGAGGTCAGCTTGGTGTTCGCCGTGCCTTGCACCTGCACCAAGGCGCAGGCGCTGGCCCAGGAGATCGGCCAGCAGCTCGCGGAGGGTGCCCGCCAGGCTGGAGAGCGAGGCAGAGCCCCAACGCCCATCGGCACACTGCCCAGCGAGGTCTACGCGGCGCACCACAGGGACATCATGGCCCGTTGGCGTGGTGACAAGCCGAACCTGTCCATCGTGGAGTCCATGATCGCGGAGCGCATGGTGGCCACCGGCCACGATGAGGACTCTGTGAGGCATGCCATCGAGGCGTGCGCGCCGTCGATCCGTGCCAGGCCGGAGAGCCGGAACTGGGCCGACTACGCGCGGCGGACAGCCGACTATGCCCATCACAGCCCGAAGGCCGCTGCCAGCATCGCCAAGCTGCGGCCGTACCTCGGCCAGCTCCTACTCCTGGAAGGGCGCGACCCGGCCGAGTTGACCCATGACGAACCACGCTGAAACGCTCACACCCCAACTGCCACAACGCTTTGCGGCCGACGAGCTGGATGCCGCGGCGCGCTGGGTCAGCGTGCGGTGTGCTGATGCCTCCCCTGCCCTGTTGGTTGACACCTTCCGGGCCTTGGACGCCATCCTGTCCAAGGCGAGGGGTGTAGTCGCCCTGCGCAACCTGCTACCAGGCTCAGGGCTGGAAGTGCTGTATCTGCCGCCCGAGCGCGACGCCAGCGCGGAGCTGGCCAGCTTGCCCGGTGCGATCCACCAGGCGGCGCTCACCGCCATTGGCCGCGCCCTGCGCGCCGAATTCATCGCCTACCGGCGCGACATGGCCGAGATCGAGGCCGACGACGGCGCGAAGCTCATCATCCACGCCGTCGAGGTGCGGGCGTTGGTGATGGCTGCTACCGGCGTGCAACTCGTCGAGGTGCCGGGTTGATGCTTCGTCTGGGGCTATGGGCGGTTGCGATCCTGCCGCTGATCGCCGCAGCGGCCGACTTCGAGGGGCGGGTGGTCGGAATCGCTGATGGCGACACCCTTACTGTTCTGCACGAGCGGGAACAGACGAAGGTTCGCTTGGCGGAAATTGATGCCCGGAGAAGGCGCAGCCCTTCGGCCAGCGGTCGCGTCAGTCCCTTGCCGAGCTTTGTGCTCAGCAGCCTGTGCGGGTTGCGGACAAGGGACGAGATCGGTACGGCCGCACCATTGGTCGTGTGTGGTGCGCTGGCGTAGACGCCAACGCCGAGCAAGTCCGCCGTGGCATGGCTTGGGTCTATGACCGCTATGCCGCCGACCAGGCGCTCTACGCCCTACAGGCCGAGGCGCGTGCTGCGCATCGCGGGTTGTGGGTTGATGCGCACCCTGTCCCGCCGTGGGAATGGCGGCACGCATCTAGATAGATATATATATTGTTGTGTTCAACAAACGGTGCCAAACTGGACAGAGCAGGTTGACACCCGAAAAGCCTCCCCTGTGGATGCTTCCAGTGTTAAAATTCCCGTCATCTTTTCAACGTCCCGAAAACGTATGGCAGCGTGCCGATTCGGCTATGCCCGAGTCTCAACCGAAGATCAGAACCTCGACCTCCAGCGCGATGCGTTGAAGGCCGCCAGGTGCGATCGGGTTTTTGAAGAGAAGGCCAGCGGCAAGTCGTCGGCGCGGCCCAAGCTCGAAGAGTGCCTGGCCGCCTTGCGCGAAGGGGATACCTTGGTCGTGTGGCGGCTGGACAGGTTGGGTCGCAGCCTGTCAGACCTCGTGCGCATCGTCGGGGATCTCAAGGCGCGCGGCATCGGCTTCGAGAGCTTGAACGAGCGCATCGACACCGGCAGCGCGACGGGTGGACTCATGTTCCATGTGTTCGCGGCGTTAGCCGAGTTCGAGCGCAACGTGATCCGGGAGCGCACCCAGGCTGGCCTGGCTGCTGCACGGGCGCGCGGTCGGGCGGGTGGGCGCAAGCCCAAGATCGGTGACAAGGAACGGCGGGAAATCCAGGCGCTCTACGACGCCAAGACCGTCCCCGTCACCGACATCGCAAAGCGGTACGGCGTTTCGAGGACGACGCTGTACAAGCACCTTGACGGGGCTGCGGCCTTGTCCGGGAGGTAGGAAAACAGGCGGCAGGAGCAAAGGCGGCAACCGATGCACCTGCCTAACCACAACCAGCCTTTATAGGAGGCAAGAGATGGCTACGAACACTTTACATGGCACAACAAGAAGATCCAGATCTCGCGGGGAGCGAGAGCAAAGAGCAGGACGCGGAATCGCTCGATGACGTTGCGCTGCGCCCAGGCCCGAACGCCGACGCGGCTGCTGACGTTGAGCGGTACATCAGCGCCGAAGTCCGCGCGCTCTACGACGTGTACAGCTACCGGCATGCCGCCGCGATCCTGGCCAACTCCTTCCCCGAGGAGTTGCAGCAGATCGAGCGCGCCTTGCTGGACTTCCGCATCACGGTCAAGGACATCGGCACCCCTGGCGGGAACGAGTCGGACATGCCCAAGAAGTTCTCTCGCACCCTTCGCCCCGCAGGCTGGGTGGAGACGCGCATTCAGGGTGACTTGCTGGTGCGCATGCAGGAGTACGACGAGCTGTTTGCTGCCGACGGCAAGGCCCGCAAGGTCAAGCGCTCAGAAAGCACGCCGCGCATGATCGAGAACTTCATCGACGGCCACAAGATCGACTACGTGAAGGGTCGGGTCGCGTTTGACTTGGAGTGGAACTCCAAGGATCAGACGTTCGACCGTGATCTCTATGCCCTGCGGGCATTCCACGAGTGCGGCCTTATCAGCGCCGGCGTGATGGTGACGCGCAGTGCCAGCTTGAACCCGGTGTTCGAGGTTGTGCCGCAGCTCACCAAGTCCGGTGAGCCCGAGCTGCACAAGACCGGATCGAAGGCTGGCCAGCCCAAGAACGTGCGACAGAAATACGGCGCGAGCACGACCTGGATGGGCAAGCTGCTTTATCGACTCAACGCGGGTCGGCACGGCGGTTGTCCTGTCCTGGTGTTCGGGATCACGCCCAAATTGATTTCAGACTGGAACCCACAACCATGACCAAGAAAAAGCCGGATGCTGCACCCAATGCAGCACTGGAGCTGCTGACCCAGCACGGTGGCCGCCGCTTCTCCACGATCCTGGCCGATCCACCTTGGCAGTTTCAGAACCGAACCGGCAAGGTCGCGCCTGAGCACAAGCGACTGTCGCGTTACGGCACGATGGAGCTTGAGGACATCATGGCGCTACCCGTCGCGCAGATCGCCGAGGACACCGCTCACCTCTATCTCTGGGTGCCCAACGCCTTGCTGCCCGAGGGCCTGCAAGTCATGGCTGCTTGGGGCTTCCAGTACAAGAGCAACATCGTTTGGCACAAGATCCGCAAGGATGGCGGCCCGGATGGTCGCGGCGTCGGCTTCTACTTCCGCAACGTGACCGAGCTGGTGTTGTTCGGTGTGCGTGGCAAGAACGCTCGCACGCTCGCACCCGGTCGCAGCCAGGTCAATTTCCTCGCCACGCAGAAGCGCGAGCACTCGCGCAAGCCCGACGAGTTCTATGAAATCGTCGAGTCGTGCAGCCCTGGCCCGTTCCTCGAAATGTTCGCGCGTGGCGCGCGGCCGGGCTGGGATGTGTGGGGCAACCAAGCCACTGAGGAATACTTCCCCGACTGGCCTACCTACTCGAACCATTCCCAGGCCGAGCGGATCAACGGCCGCGCCATGTCGGACTTGGTTGCTGTCCCTGCAAAGTAAGGCCGCTGTTCGTCGATGGCTGACCTCACAGGGAGCGACCGCCGCAAGCTGGAGAAGATGTTGGGCATGGGCGGTGGCTACGTGCTCAACTTCTCCGACCGCACTTTCGGCGACTTTTTCGACGAGTACCGCGTCGAGATCGACGCCGAGCGCTACCGGGCGCGGGGCACGTCCAAGGCCAACCGCATGCGCACGCATTGGGAGCTGGATGCAAACCATGTGGTCGGCCGCGTCATCGGTGGCCTGATCGACTACGCCACCGATGAGAGCTGCTTTGGCGACAGCAATCCGGTGTTGATCGAGGACTGCCGCAAGATTGCCCAGCGGCTGCTCAGCGACCAGCCGGTGGCCGAGCTGGACGCGCTGGCCGCGACCGCTGACGAACGCGACTTCGAGGTGGTGGCCGAGCACGTCCGCGAAGCCATCGAGAAGAACCAGCCCGAGGGCGCACTGGATCGGCTGCACACATTCGTCATCAAGTTTGTTCGCGTCGCCTGCGAGCCTCACGGCATCGACATCAACCGCGACAAGCCGCTGCACAGCGTGTTTGGCGAGTACGTCCGCGCCCTGCGCGACGGTGGCCATCTTGAGTCGGCCATGACCGAGCGCATCCTGAAGTCGTCGATCTCAGTGCTGGAGGCATTCAACGACGTGCGCAATCACAAGAGCCTGGCGCACGACAACCCCATCCTCAACTACGAGGAAAGCCTGCTGATCTTCAACCATGTCGCGGCGTCGATCAGGTTCATCAAGTCGCTGGAGGCCAAGATCAAGGCCAAGGCGGTAACGACAAAGGCCGCAGCGGATGCGTGGGATGACGATGTGCCATTCTGATTGGTTGCGCGCCCTGGCCTGCGCGTTCGTGTTCATGACGTGCGGCCAGGTCATGGCCGCTGATGGTGGCGACCAGGCGGCGAAGTCGGTGCGCAGCTTCTGGCGCGCGGGCCAGCTCTACGAGCTGTGTACCAGCAAGGCCGACAACGAGCGTGCGCACTGCGAGGGGTTCATCACCGGCCTGGCCAGCACCTTGCAGGATGCGCAGCTCTCGCGTGTGCCGATCTGCATTCCCAAGGGCACGAGCAGCCAGGACGTGGTGAGCAAAGTCGTCTGGTACTTGCGAGAGAAGGCCGACGCCGACGACTTGAAGCTCCCGGCCGCAAACCTGCTGGGGCCGGTGTTGGCGGTGCTCTACAACTGCACGCCCGGCCAGCCGCCCAAGTTCACGCAGCCCTGATAATTGCGCATGGCCGTACCTCCCTCGGCCCCCGCTTTTCCTCCCTGAGCGGGCTGCGACAGCGCAGTTCAAGCGGCCCCTACTGAGGGGCCGCCCTTTTTGGCTGGTGCCGGTTCGAGCGCCTACTGCGGAAGCTTCTTGAGCTGGGCCTGCAAGTCAGCCAGCATCTGGGCGGCGACCTCGTAGATCTTCGCGTCCTTGTTCTCGGGCGCGTTGCACACCGCCCGCAGCCGATCATTGACCTGCGCAGGCGTGACCAGCTTGAGGACATCGTTTCGGGGGTTCAGGCCGGTGAGCATCATGTTTGCCCCGGACAGGTAGCCGAGAACCCAGTTCTCGAAGTTGCTGACCAGGCGCGGGTTGTCGCTGCGCGAGATCGTCACATAGTCGCTGCACGTCGAATGGCCAACGCCCTGCACCGTGGCGGCCGACGCCGACCCTGCTACGACCATGAACGCGGCAGCACTGAGGTTGCGGAGGCTCATGGTCATAGGACGCTCCAAATCCATGACCCGACGCCCCACAAGACGGCCAGCAGGAGCAGCGACATCAAGATGCCCCAGATCAGATCGGCGAACTTGGCCAGGATGTAGGCCAGCCCACCACCGCCAGCGAGGACCAGGCCGAAGCGCAGCCACTTGGGCCAGTCTGCGCCAACCTTGAGCAGTGCGACGTAGGTCAGCACGCCGCCGACCAACAGACCGATGAGGCCGAACAGCCCGGCGCGGCTTTCGCTGGCCTCGCGGCGCTGGGCCGCGATCAATGACTCTTTGCTGCCGTGATACTCAAACGTGCCATCCGCTGCGCGGCGTCCAAAGCGTGTGCTCAAAAACTTGCTCCCTGATGTTGTTGGCGGCTCGCCCGTGCCTCGTCGAAGTCTCCAGGGCGAATTGTGTTTCCGTCCAAGTCGCTGATGCCGCAGAAGCCAACGCCGAAGGCGTTGAATCCAAGCCGCTTGTGATGGCTGCTGTAGTCAAGCCGATCATGATGATGGCCGTGGAATGCCTTGCTCACGCCGAGGCTGCGGGCCAGCTCGTCGATGGCATCGAACCCGTGCGGGTGCGAGCTGGGGGCCTCATGCGTGACCAGGATGTCGGCGCGCTGCCCGACCAAGCCGAAGTAGTCGGCCGGGAAGATCGAGCTTCGATGCTTGCGCGGCAGGCCGCCGCGCCAAAGGTTGCCCTTGCCGCAGCGTGCGGCGAAGTCCTCGGGCCGCTCATGCAGCCACTCTGCGGGCGGTGCCCACACCTGACCCCGGAAGATGCCGCCCAGGCCAGCGATCCGCAGCCCGTCGATCTCCACCACGCGGCCGTGCAGGTTTCGGTCGGCCAAGGCCGAGCCGAATAGGTTGTCGTAGTCGGCCTCGGAGTCGGTGTCGTGGTTGCCGTGGATGTACCAGACCTCAGTCATGCCGAGGATCGAGGCCAGCTCGATCTCAAGGGGGCGCTGCGCTTGCAAGTCGCCCAGGAAAACGACGGCGGCCGGGTGATCCTGGCCAACCACGTCGATGACGTGAGCGAAGCAGCCGTGTGTGTCGCCGCACAGGTAGATCATGGCGATGCTCCCTGCCCTGCTTCTCGGAGTCGCCGCTCCAGGCGGTCACGGAGCCGAGGCAGGTTACTGATCCAGCCGCGACGCACCGTTTCGGCAGACTCAAGCAGCTCGTCGGGGTGAGCCGAGAAGTACACGGCGGCGGACTGCGCCAGACGCTGGCGAGCGTCTTGCAGGTGTCGGCCCAGGATCATCCCGGCGACGCGGCAGACGTTTGCTTCCGCTGGCGTGCGGGGCGCCTCCAGCGCGCCCGTCGCGATCATGGCGCAGCATTCCAGCATCGCGGCCTCTTTGTCACGAGCACTGCCGGTCATGGAATGCGCCTCTGAGCGATGGCAGGTGGCATGTCGCGGATGTGCTCATCGGAGACTGGCGGCCACCATCGACCGGCTTTCGCATGGGCAATTTGTGCTGGGGTTAGCTGGATGGAATTGAGGTACGAGGACTGCCACCACTCGACCCACTGCACCAGGTCAGCGTAGGTCGCGCTGCGCTCGACCTGCGGAATGGTGAGCACGTCAGCCAGCGCGTCGGCCACGGCCCAGGCGCTGGCCATGTTGCCAACGGCCGCCGCAAGGCGAATGCGCGCCGAAGGCGCGGACAGACCGAGATTGCTGTCGGTGGCCACCAGCTTGTCGCGGTCGGCGTCGGCCCAGCCGTCCGGCTGGTCATCGACGGCGATCCAGTCAGCGATGCCCGCGCGATCCACGTAGCGGCGGATTTGCTGGTAGCGCGTGGATGAGTCCCACCAGGTGTCTCGGCCAAGTGGCCGGTGCTCGTCGTCGATTGCCATGCTGGAGTGCCAGGTCGCGTCAATGACCTTCGGCCGCAGTTCGGCAGGCAGGTAGTCGCGGGCGCGGGCGTAACGCAGCTCGCGCGCCCAGCTTGTGCTCAGGACGATACGGACATGCGGCGCGCTGGCCAGCGCGTCCACCAGGTGGCGCGACCACATGAACAGCTCGCCATCGGCGCGCAGCACTGGCCGCCCGCGCTCCAGGTACACCGCGTCAGGGTGCAGTACCCCGTCGAAGTCGAGGAAGAGGATCATTTGATCGCCCTCGGTGGCAACGCATCCATGACGCGCTGACCTTCGGCACCGTCAAGCAGGACTTCGCCGCACGCATCGCAGTAGTCGCCGGTCAGCGCCTTGACGGTCACAGGTTGGCCGTCGCTGCTCGTGACTTGATGGTCGCGGGTTTCACGCACCAAGCCCCTAACGCCACAGCACGGGCAGATGCTGAATAGCCCAAGCCGCCGCATGTAGTCCCTTTCGGCTGCGGATACCGTCAACCAGTCAAAGTCACCCGAGCCGTCTTGGTAGAGGTGTAGGCAGGCCCGCCCGTCGAGCTTGGTTGCCTCCGTGCCACTGCTGCGGGCCAACTCGGCCAGCACGGGATAATCGGCCAGCCGGTGCAGTGCGTGCCATACGTTGGGATCACTCATGGCTGCAACCCCTCGGCGCGGCTGTCGCGGTGCCAGTTACCCATGACCCACTGTTGCCAGTCGGTCAGCCAAGCGCAAGGGCCTACGTCCGGCACGGCAGGGGCAGCGCTGCCGCGCAGTGCCTGCTCGAACTGGTGACGCCAAGGCGCTGGAATGTCAGCCAGTGCGATGTAGGCGCTGCCCTCAGCCGTCCGTCGAACAGGTACGGTGGCCAGCAACTCATCACGAGTCATGGATTCACGACGACGTGGGATGTCGGCCATGTCCGGTGCCTGACCGCCCTGTGCCGCCAGGCGGGCGCGAATTTGGTCAGGAGATAGGGCAGCACCGGGGTTTGCCTTGAGCGCGTCGTAAGCATCACCGAACATCTGCATCACATCATCCAGGGGCACGGTCTTGGACTTGCCCGCACGAATGTCGCCCAGACGCTGCTCTGCGATGGCCAAGTCCTCCACGTCGTCCATCACATCAAGCAGCGTCTGTCCGCGCTTGCGGTCAAGGTGATGGGCCTGCATGCCGAAGGCGCGTGGGCCGTCCACGTCGCAGCGCTTGGAGTCCCCCACGAAAACCACCTCACCAGGCGCGCAGCCCAGCGCATCGCACACGCGCTGGAAGATGGCGGGGTCAGGCTTGGCCACGCCGACCTCGTAGCTCAACACGTAGGCGTCCAGCTCAGGCAGCAGGCCGCGCACGGCCGGGCCGTACTCGGCTGCCAGGTTGGAGCACACGGCCAGGCGCAGCCCGGCGCGGCGCGCTCCGGCTAGCACCTCGGGCACCTCGGCGAACAGCCGCAAGCCCGCCAACTCTTCGGCCAGGTCGGCCTCGATGTCGGGCAGCAGATGCTCAAGACCCAGCTCGGCCGCGAAGGTGGCCACGGGAACGTCGCGCGTCAGGAACGGCAGGCGTGCCGCGCCCTCCCCTCGCGCGCCGACCAGGCGGCTGTAGGGGGCAAGGCGCTGGCCGTACTGGATGAGGGTGCCGAAGGCATCAAGGGCAAGGGCTCGAATCTGCATAGATATATATATTGCTATCTAGCTATCACTCGAACTGCTCGCGCTCGAACTCGCACCCAGCGACGACCAGCGGCTCGCCGGTCGGC
>JACCDX011258327.1_pt1 | contig 28597 bp, 30 predicted proteins | sample 7449681 | NCBI WGS metagenome assembly JACCDX01 (sample SAMN15323450, study PRJNA562643) | freshwater metagenome | isolation source: river surface water | place: USA:Blue River Watershed | collected 2017-08-18
GAAGATGTCGGACGGCTTGATGTCGAAGGTCCACTTCATCGTCAGCATGGTCCACAGCAGGTAGCCGCCGGACGAATGCTGCACGCCTTTCGGCTTGCCGGTGGAACCGGACGTGTAGAGGATGAACAGCGGATGCTCGGCGCTGACCCACTCCGGCTCGCACTGGTCGGACTGCTTGTCCATCAGGTCGTGCAGCCACAGGTCACGGCCGGCGACGACATTGATGTTGCCCTTGGTGCGCTGGTAAATGACGACGTTCTTCACTGCTTCGCAGCCGCCCATCGCGATCGCTTCGTCGACGATGGACTTCAGCGGCAGCTGCTTGCCGCCACGGACTTGTTCGTCAGCGGTGATGACGGCCACGGCACCGGCGTCGATGATGCGCTCTTGCAGCGACTTGGCAGAGAAGCCGCCGAACACCACCGAGTGGGTGGCGCCGATACGGGCGCAAGCCTGCATCGCGCACACGCCTTCGACCGACATCGGCATGTAGATGATGACGCGGTCGCCTTTCTTGATGCCAAGCGACTTCAGGCCATTGGCCAGCTTGCACACCTTCGCGTGCAATTCCTTGTAGCTGTGTTTGGTGACCTCGCCGCCGTCCGCCTCGAAGATGATCGCGGTCTTGTCCGCGTTGCCGTTCTTCAGATTACGGTCGAGGCAGTTGTACGAGACGTTCAGATGACCGTCTTCGAACCACTTGTAGAAAGGCGCCTGCGATTCATCAAGCACCTTGGTGAAGGGCTTGTGCCATTCCAGGTTCTCTTTAGCGAGGCGGCCCCAGAAGCCTTCGTAATCACGCTCGGCCTCGGCGCACAGCGCGTTATAGGCGTCCATGCCGGAAACCGCTGCATTTTTTACAAAGTCTGCGGAAGGGTGGAATACCCGATGCTCGTGCATCAGATGCTCGATCTCTGACATGCTGTCTCCAGATTGGTAGTAGTTTTTAGCGCACGATAAGGGTTCTCACTTACTCAAGGCTTACGAAGACCCGGAAAAAATGGCGTCTCACCGCCCGGCTTCGAATCCGCAAGCGCGCCGAATCAGCTGCGCAGCCGCGACGATTCAAGGCCGGACGGCGGATTTTTGAACGGCGCAGGTCCTGCGTTTGCACGCATACACGAGCCCTTGCGCAAATGCGCAGACTTCAAATTCCTGATGCAGACCCGCCAGTCACGGTCCATGCCGCGTGTAAAATGACGGGCTGCACAATTTGCTGCAAGGCAATCAAAACAGCCCGCCCATGATCCCTGAGCAAAAATCCGCGCCGCCGATTCCGGCCCTTGCCAATTTCATATTCATGACCCGGTGGCTGCAGCTGCCGCTCTATCTCGGTCTGATCCTCGCGCAGGCGATCTATGTCTGGCATTTCTGGGTTGAGCTGGTCGACCTGTTGGGCGCGATGCTGGGCAATGGTGCGGCGCTGGATCACATCCTGAAGGCGACCACCATCGAAGGCTTGCCGCCGCCCACCAAGCTGACCGAGACCACGATCATGCTGGTCGTGCTTGGACTGATCGACGTGGTGATGATTTCTAACCTGCTGATCATGGTGATCGTTGGCGGCTACGAAACCTTCGTGTCGCGCATGCACCTTGAGAGCCACCCTGACCAGCCGGAATGGCTGTCGCATGTGAATGCGTCAGTGCTGAAGGTCAAGCTGGGCACCGCGATCATCGGCATCTCTTCGATCCACTTACTGAAGACCTTCATCAATGCCGGAGCGCATGACGCGAAAACACTGATCGCGCAGGCCGGCATTCATATCGTCTTCCTGCTGTCGGCTCTGGCCATCGCATGGACCGATCGCATCATGGCCGCCAGTTTGCAAGCAGCCGGGGAAAGTCACTGACGCGGCGATACGTCCTGCCTCTTCGACTTGCACCGCGTCACGCAATTTCATCGACCCATTCGCAATTTTCGTCTCCACAGAGCCTGCCCGTCATGACCACCATCATCAAGCAAGAAGACCTGATCGAATCGATCGCTGCCGCGCTGCAGTTCATCAGCTACTACCATCCGGTTGACTACATCCGTCACCTGGCGCGCGCGTATGAGCGTGAACAGAGCCCGGCAGCCAAGGATGCCATTGCACAGATCCTGACCAACTCGCGCATGTGTGCCGAGGGCAAGCGTCCGATCTGCCAGGACACGGGCATCGTCAATGTATTCCTGAAGATCGGCATGAACGTGCGCTTCGAGGGCTTTAGCGGCTCGATCACAGACGCCATCAATGAAGGCGTGCGCCGTGGCTACAACAACCCGGACAACAAACTGCGTGCATCGGTCGTGGCCGACCCGCAGTTCGAGCGCAAGAACACCAAAGACAACACGCCGGCCGTGGTGCACATGGAGCTGGTGCCGGGTGATACGGTCGACGTGCAGGTCGCAGCCAAGGGCGGTGGCTCGGAGAACAAGACCAAGTTCGTGATGCTGAATCCGTCTGATTCGCTGGTCGACTGGGTATTGAAGACGGTACCAACGATGGGCGCGGGCTGGTGCCCGCCGGGCATGCTGGGCATCGGCATCGGCGGCACGGCCGAGCATGCAATGCTGATGGCCAAGCAGTCGCTGATGGATGACATCGACATGTACGAGCTGCTGCAGCGCGGCCCGCAGAACAAGACCGAAGAGCTGCGCATCGAGCTGTACGAAAAAGTGAATGCACTCGGCATCGGCGCGCAAGGCCTTGGCGGCCTGACCACGGTACTGGATGTGAAGATCAACATGCATCCGACGCATGCGGCATCCAAGCCGGTAGCGATGATCCCGAACTGCGCCGCGACCCGTCATGCGCACTTCACGCTCGATGGCTCCGGTCCTGCCTATTGCGAACCGCCGTCGCTGTCCGAGTGGCCGCAAGTGCACTGGACGCCGGATACGCAGAAGTCCAAACGCATCGACCTCAACAGCCTGACGGCCGAGGAAGTCGCGTCCTGGCAGCCGGGCCAGACGTTGCTCCTGAACGGCAAAATGCTGACCGGTCGCGATGCCGCACACAAGCGCATTCAGGACATGCTGGCCAAGGGCGAGCAGCTGCCGGTCGACTTCAAGAACCGCGTGATCTACTACGTCGGCCCGGTCGATCCGGTGCGCGACGAAGTCGTCGGCCCGGCCGGCCCGACCACGGCGACCCGCATGGACAAATTCACCGACATGATGCTGGAGAAGACCGGCCTGATTGCGATGGTGGGCAAGGCCGAGCGCGGCCCGGTAGCGATTGAATCGATCAAGAATCATAAATCCGCCTATCTGATGGCCGTCGGCGGCGCCGCTTATCTGGTGTCGAAGGCAATCAAGGGGGCGAAGGTGGTTGGCTTTGCCGATCTCGGCATGGAAGCGATCTACGAGTTTGATGTGGTCGACATGCCGGTGACGGTGGCCGTGGATTCGACCGGCCCCTCGGTCCACAACACGGGACCGAAAGCCTGGCAGGAAAAGATCGCGGCATCGATAGGCAAGATTCCGGTCAGCGTCGCCTGAGTCGCGTACATCAAACATCCCCTACTGACAGCCACCGATGAGCGGGCCTGACCTCGCCACTGCTGCTGCCGACGCGCCCGTCGGCATTTTCGATTCGGGCATCGGTGGGTTGTCGGTGCTGCGCCATGTGCGCGCGCTACTCCCGGAAGAAGAACTCCTGTATTTTGCGGATTCGGGCTTTGCGCCTTATGGCGAAAAGCCCGAGGGCGTGATCGTCGACCGCGCACTGGCAATTGCAGCCTTCCTGCTGCGCTTCAAGGTCAAGGCCATCGTCGTTGCGTGCAATACGGCGACGGCGGCGGCCATTGCGGCGCTTCGTGAGCGTTATCCGCAATTACAGGTGGTCGGTGTCGAGCCGGGGCTGAAGCCGGCTGCCGCGCTGTCGCAGTCCGGTACGGTCGGTGTACTGGCCACCGAAGGCACGCTGGCCTCGGACAAATTCCAGAAGCTGCAACAGCAGGTGGCCGAAGCCAGTGGCGCGCGCTTCCTGCTGCAGCCCTGCAATGGCCTCGCCGACCAGAGCGAGAAAGGCGAAACCCATTCGCGTGCGACCGCGCTGCTGGTGCAACGCTATGTGGCCCCACTGGTCGCGCAACAAGCGGATACGCTGGTACTGGGATGCACGCACTATCCTTTCGTCGAGCATCTGGTCAGGGATGCAGCCGGCCCGGGCGTGACACTGGTTGATACCGGCGAGCCGGTGGCGCGACAGTTACAGCGCCTGTTGTCCCATTCCGGTCTGCTGCACCCGAAAACGGGCCGGGCTGGCGCGCTGTCCGCGTACACAACGGGCAGCCGCACTGCACTGCAGACTGCGTTCCGCCAACTGCTGGACCTGGCGCCGCCGGTGGAAGAAGTGGCCGTGGCTGTCAGCGCCTGACAAAGCGCGTGATAAGTCCCTGATTCGAGGAATTTTTTCACTTTGGCAGTCGTGCCACTGTCAAAGGTGCTATCCGCGCTGAAATTTTGTATAATGGCGGGCTTGTTTCAGTGGTGGCCGTAGCTCAGTTGGTAGAGTCCCAGATTGTGATTCTGGTCGTCGTGGGTTCGAGTCCCATCGGCCACCCCACCGGATACAGACAAAAAAGCCCGATCGTCAGATCGGGCTTTTTGTTTTTCAGATCAGCTTGACAGGTCAGGTCTGCCGCAGTGCCTGGCTGGCCGGCTTGACCTTGGCCTTGCTCCTTTGCTGCGCGTGCCACAGGTCATACTGGAGCTGACCTTGCAGCCATGCTTCCGCACTCCCACCCAGCCATTGCCCTAAACGGATAGCCAATTCGGCGCTGATCGCAGCGCGCCCATTGATCACACGCGAGAACGCCACGCGTGACACACCCAACTGCTCGGCAGCCTCGGTTACCGTCAAGCCGAGTCCGGGCAACACTTCATCTTTGAGTATTTCGCCAGGATGCGGCGGGTTGTGCATGCGCTTCATCATATTTCCTTCAATGGTAATCCTGATAGTCGACGACCTCGGCATCGCCACAATCGAAACGAAACGTCAATCGCCAATTGCCATTCACCCAGATCGCCCAATGACCGGCAAGCGCACCTGATAGCTTGTGCAAGCGCCAGCCGGGCAAGGCCATATCTTCAGGGGCTGTCGCAACGTTCAGCCATCCTAATTGCAGCCTGAGCCTCGCCGCATGTTCGGGTCGGATGCCCGCTTTGCTGCCTGTTTCAAAAAAGGCGGCCAGCCCTTTATGGGCGAAACTTTTGATCATCGAAGTGTATCGCGTAGCGTTACAAAACACAACGCTAATAGTCCGGGAGCGATGAGGATGAAGAGAATGGGACGAGGGGCAGCGGATCGCACCGGGCGCAGTGAAGAGATCCCGGATAAATCGTCAACTGCTCCCAGCGAATGTTGCGCCAAATGCTCAGCCAACTTTTATATCGGGGAGCGCGATTGAGACGAGGCGAATGCGTCAGCGTCTTGATGGCAGCACACAGATCATGCGGCGATGGGACTGATGATTGCACTGTCATCGGGATTTCGCAGCCGGTCCCTGATGAAACACGTGTGATCCCGCACTAGTATCCCAAGGCTTTTTTGCCGCATAGGAACTCCGGCCCCAGCTTGCTCTCTGAAAAACGGTGCGACTTGCGCACTTCCAAACCGCAAATTGACATTCCTCATGCTTGCCTTGAATCAGCATTGCTAACTTAGCAATGCGCTGGCGCCGTTTCGCTGGCTGGGGAGAAGACCGTGAAAAAGAACTGGCTTTGGATTGCACCGCTGATGTTGCTGAGCCTGCCGGCCAGCGCGGACTGGACCTATGTGGATGGCGGCGATGGCTATGAACGTTATCTGGACCTCGACAGCGTCAGTCGCGAAGGACGCCGTGTACGAGTCTGGGAAGTCGATGACAATGAGCAGCCCGACCGGTCGGGCGTGATCTCTCTGCGCTCGCGTACCGAGTACGACTGCCTGACGCGTATGTATCGCATCACCCATCTGTCGGGCCATACCCGGCACATGACACAAGGTCAGGTCGTTTTCTCGGACGTTGTGGATGGCAACTGGGAGCCAGTGTCACCCGGGACGCTGGGCGAGGCCAGCCTGCATATGGTCTGCGAAACCGACACTCAGCGAGGCGAGACCATCAGCCCGCTGGAAGGGGATGTACACGGGGCGCTGCAGGACGACTGAGCTTGCGCATGGCCCGGCACAAAGGCCGGGCACTGTGCTTTCTTTGGTAGAGTGACAGGCTGTCACATCGACGAAAGCACTTCATGAATGCAAGCGCAAGCTCTGGCATGGTTGGCATCATCGGCGGCAGCGGTATCTATGACATTGATGGTCTTGAAGATCGCCAGTGGGTGAAGGCCAGTTCTACGTTCGGCGAACCGTCGGACGAGGTCCTGACCGGTACGCTGTACGGGCAACGGATGGCCTTCCTGCCGCGCCATGGCCGCGGCCACAAGATTCCACCGTCCGAGGTCAATTACCGCGCCAACATCGATGCGCTGAAGCGTCTGGGCGTGACCGATGTGATTTCGCTGTCAGCAGTCGGCTCGCTGAAAGAGCATCTGCCGCCGGGCAGCTTCGTGATCGTCGATCAGTTCATCGACCGTACCTTCGCACGCGAGAAATCCTTCTTCGGCCGCGGGCTGGTCGCGCATGTGTCGATGGCGCACCCGGTCTGCTCGCGTCTGGGCGATCGGCTGCAGCAGGCAGCGACGGAAGCCGGCATCCAGGCCGTGCGCGGTGGCACCTACCTCGCAATGGAAGGCCCGCAATTTTCCAGCCTCGCCGAGTCGAACCTGTACCGGCAATGGGGCTGCGACGTCATCGGCATGACCAACATGCCCGAGGCCAAGCTCGCTCGTGAAGCCGAGCTCTGCTATGCCAGTGTGGCGATGGTCACCGACTTCGATTGCTGGCACCCCGATCACGATGCAGTCACGGTCGACCAGATCGTCGGTGTGTTGCTGGCCAATGCCGACAAAGGACGTTCGCTGGTAAAGACTGTCGTGCCGCACCTGCAGGCTGATGTGCATGCAGCTTCTTGCTCTTGCCGAACCGCCTTGCAGCATGCGCTGATCACCGCGCCCGATGCACGCGACCCTGCGATGATCGCCAAATTGTCGGCCGTCGCCGGTCGGCTGCTGAAGGCCTGAAGGAGCCCACCATGCATACGCTGCCCACGGCCCCGCTACGCGCGCAAATCATTGATGTGTGTCGCCGGATGGAGGCCGCAGGCCTGAACCGTGGCACGTCCGGCAATGTCAGCTGCCGCGATGGGGATCATTTCCTCGTGACGCCGTCCGGTGTACCGGTCGAAAAAATGACGCCGGCCGGCATTGTCGCCGTCGGCTTCGATGGCCACGTGATCGGGAATGGCAAGCCGTCGTCGGAATGGCACTTCCATCGCGACATCCTGCAATCGCGACCTGACATCAACGCAGTGGTGCACACGCACTCGCCGCATGCGACTGCGCTGGCCTGCCTGAATGAAGACCTGCCGCCTTTCCATTACATGATCGCGATCGCCGGTGGCGACACGATACGCTGCGCGCCGTATGCGCTGTTCGGTACCGACGCCTTGTCCCGGCATGCGGTCACTGCGCTGCAGGATCGCAAAGCATGCCTGCTGGCCAATCATGGGCTGATCGCCCTCGGGCGCGATCTTGACGAAGCGCTGGCGGTTGCGGTCGAGATCGAATCGCTGTGCGAGCAATATCTGATCGCACGTCAGGTTGGCAAACCTGTCCTGCTGTCTGCCGAGCAGATGCGCGACGTGATCGACAAATTCAAGGGCTATAGCCGCAATGCGCAGGCATCGTGAGCTGATGGCAAAGTCCGTGCATGTTCTTCACTGACCTGAGCGTCTGATTTATTTCCAATTTCCTTTTTTCTTTTGCCATACATGGATATCCAGTCACTGATCCGTACCATTCCCGATTATCCGAAGCCCGGTATCCAGTTCCGGGACATCACGACGCTGATCAAGGACGCGCAGGGCTTCAAGGCCACCATCGACATGCTGGTCGAGCGTTACAAGGATCGCCAGATCACGAAAGTCGTCGGCACCGAAGCGCGCGGCTTCATCTTTGGCGCACCGCTCGCGTATGCACTGGGCGTGGGCTTCGTACCGGTACGCAAGAAGGGAAAATTGCCCGGCAAGACCACCGCGCATGAATACGCGCTCGAATACGGCCACGACCGCATCGAGATGCATGATGATGCGATTGATTCAAACGATCAGGTGCTGGTGGTCGATGATTTGCTGGCCACCGGTGGCACGGCCGCGGCAACGGTGATGCTGGTGCGCGGCATGGGCGGGCATGTGGTCGAATGCGCGTTCGTGATCGACCTGCCGGCACTCGGCGGCCGGATCAAGCTCGAAAAAATGGGCCTGGCGGTGCATACGCTGGTCGAATTCGACGGCGACTGAGCAAGGCTCCCACAATGACCACCACTCACGAAGTCGTCACGCTGCGCTGGATTGATCCGGCCGACCAGGATGTGCCTGGCTACGGTCATCTGGAAATGATTGACCAGACCCGTCTGCCGATGCAGTTCGACTATCTCGCCTATGACTCGGCCGCCGGTGTCGCCGACGGTATACGCACGATGGTCGTGCGCGGCGCACCGGCGATCGGTGTCGCTGCAGCGTATGGCGTTGCACTGGAGGCGCTACGGCAGCAAGCGGCAGCACGCACCGAATTCGATGCAGCGATGGATGCAGCCTTTACGGCCTTGGCTGCGAGTCGTCCGACGGCCGTGAACCTGTTCTGGGCACTCGAGCGCATGCGTAGCCGACGTGAGGCCCATGCACATGCCGAAACAGCTGCACAAGCCGCCGCCCTGCTGGCCGAGGCGCAAGCGATTCATGCGGAAGACATCGCCATCAATGAAGCGATGGGTGCGCATGGTGCCGCGTTGCTGGCCGATGGCGCGCGTGTGCTCACGCACTGCAATGCCGGCGCGCTGGCTACCGCCGGCCACGGTACCGCATTGGGCGTGATTCGTTCGGCAGTCCGATCCGGCAAGACCATCAGCGTGATCGCCGATGAGACCCGCCCTTTTCTGCAGGGAGCACGACTGACCGCCTGGGAGATGGTGCAGGAGGGTATACCGGTGACCCTGATCACCGATAACATGGCAGGTCACCTGATGGCGCACGGCGAAATCGATGCCGTCATCGTCGGTACTGACCGCGTTGCCGCCAATGGCGATGTGGCCAACAAGATCGGCACCTATATGGTCGCCGTGCTGGCCGCCCGGCACCAGATACCTTTCTATGTCGCGTGCCCGTTGTCGACGATTGACCTCGAGCTACCAACCGGTCGCGACATACCGATCGAGGAGCGCGCGGCCACCGAGGTCACCGGTTTCCGCGACACGCAATGGGCCGCAACGGGCGTGCAGGTGAGGAATCCGTCATTCGACGTGACGCCGGCCGAGCTGGTGACGGCGATCATTACCGAAAAAGGTGTGGTGCGCGCGCCGTATCCGGCCGCACTGCAAGCTCTGTTCAGCGCCTGAAGCACGTCACACGCTGCCATCGCTTGCGTGCGAAGCTGACGACATCGAACGCAGAGCTTCAGGCCGACAGCCGATAGGCGTCGAAGAATTGCGTGCCCAGCAATGGCGGGATCTTCTCGGGCGGCATGGGCTTGGACACCAGATAGCCCTGCACTTCGTCACAGCCCATGTTCTGCAGCATCTGCAATTGCTCCGGCGTCTCCACGCCTTCGGCAACGACAGCGATATTGAGACTGCGACCGATTGACACCATGGTTTCGCACAAGGCTTGTGCCTGCGGGTCGCTGCCCAGCCTGCGTACAAAGGACTGGTCGATCTTGAGCACGTCAATCGCCAGGCTTTGCAGCTTGGACAATGACGAATAGCCGGTGCCAAAATCATCGATCTCCAGCTCGATGCCCATCTGCCGCAAGCGTGCCAGTTCTTCCTGTGCGATGCCATCTTCATCCAGCATGCTGGACTCGGTCAGCTCGATGGAGACCAGCGATGACGGCAGTGCGAACCGCGCCAGATTCTCGGCCAGAGTCGTGCGCAGGCCGTCACCTTTGAGCTGAAGCGCCGACACATTCACCGACACCGGTTTGAGCGGCAAGCCCTGGTCGCGCCATGACGCGAGCTGACGGCAGACCTTTTGCGCGACCACCTCGCCGATGGGTACGATCAGGCGGGACTGCTCGGCGACACCGATGAAATCTGCGGGTGACAACAGGCCGCGCTGCGGGTGGCGCCAGCGTATCAGCGCCTCCATGCTCGACAGCAGGCCACTGCGCGCATCGGCACGCGGCTGATAATAGATGACGAATTCATCGCGCAGTATCGCCTGTTCGAGCTCGCGCTCGACACTGATGCGATCACGAATCTGCTGCGCAAAGCCTTCGTTATAGTGCCGGTACTGGTTCTTGCCCTGCGACTTGGCCTCATATAGCGCGATATCTGCTGCGCGCAGCAGGGTGTCGACATCATTGGCGTCGGTCGGGAAGATACTGATGCCGATCGAGCCCTTCATGCGGAACATGCGCCACGGCGAGTCCGGCCCGAGGTGGCCAATAGCGTTGATCAGCTGGCCTGCGACATCGCTGGCATCATTATCGGCGCCCAGATCTTCGACAATGACGGTGAACTCGTCGCCGCCGATGCGCGCGAGGTGATCACGCTCGCGCAGCACACTGCGCAGGTTGGCTGCCACCGAGGCCAACAACTCATCACCGGTGCGGTGACCCAGCGAGTCATTGACGTCCTTGAAATTGTCGAGGTCGATGTACAGCAAGGCCAGGCGCTGGCCGCTACCACGCGCGCGCTCCAGCGCACCCGGCAGATAATCATTCAACCAGTGCCGGTTCGGCAGGCCCGTCAGCGCATCGGTGCGAGCCATTGCGGCCAGCGTGTCGGCCTGCTGATGGGCTTCGGACACATCGCGCACGGTGACGGCAATGCCGGTTCCGGAGCGAACGCCACGCCGTTGGAACCAGCCGGCCAGATGCCGGCGGCCATGCGGCACATGGAAGTCGTCTTCGCCAAATCCATCGCTGACGACCTGCCTGAAAAATTCGAAATACGGAGCATACCGTTCGCCTTCATACAGGCTGTTGATGGTACGGCCGATCAGCTCGCCGCGCGGAAAACCGGACATCTCGGCCGCACGCTCATTGCAGTCCTCGATCACGAGGTCCTGCAGCTTGCCTTCGGCATCCTGGATCGGGCCCATCATGTAGAACGCTTCGCGCGCACCATCCACGGCCAGCCGGAATGTGGCCTGCACCTGCGCATCGTGACGGCGCTGCGCGGACTGACGTATCTGGGACCACGCACCGAAGCCTCCCAGCGCAAGCAGCAGCAGGCTGGAGATCACGGCCATCGTGATGTAGACCTTGTGCGTGCGCGCATACGGCGCCAGCACATCGACCACGCTGGAGCCGGCGACGGCTATCAGCGGATAGCCCTCGACCCGGGTCCAGCTGACGATGCGTTCCTCGTCATCGAGGAACAGTCCGCCGCTGTCGATGCGGGAGCCGTGTGCGGTGTCGAAGGTCGGATCCTTGCGGTAGAACGAGCCTGCCATGCCACTGCCGCCGCGTGCCGCCAGTAACTGGCCGTCCTCGAAACGCACGGAAATGAAATCGCCCGGCGCGAGACTCGCGGCATCATGGTAGCTGGCCAGATAGCCTTGCTCGACGGCGATCAGCACCACGCCATCGAAGCGTCCGTCAGAGCGATGCAGCGCGCGCGTAAAGCGCACGATGGTCTTGCCGGCAAAGCCGCCCCGTCCGACCGAGGGCCGGTTCACGATCAGGCCACGGGCATCGCTGTCGCGCACTTCGGCAAAGAAAGGCAGGTCGCCCATGTAGGTGCCGCGCGCCAGGTTGCGCGTGCTGCTAGCCGCATAGCCGTCGGCATTGATCAGCACCGGGAATAGCTGCCCCTGATAGACGCCATGCCGGAATTGTTCTTCCAGATCGAGCGGCCCGGACTTGCGCTCCCATTGGTATTTGATCGACAGCGACAGTTGGTCAACCTGCGACAAGGTACGCAATAACTGCTCGGCATACGCACGCGAACGGCCTGAGGTTTCAGCCTCGGCATTCGCGATCAGATGTTTGCGATCGGCTTGCAGCACCAGCAGCAGGCCAGCCCATACCAGCCCGATCAGCAGCGCACAGCCGACGCCCCACGCGATGCCCAGCCGGGCATTGGCGCGCTTGACCGCTTGTTCAGACTGCCGCAACCAGGTTTGCATGGGCTTGCTTGTTCAGAAAATGAATTTCCATTATGCAAGACAAGCGGTGATTTTCATAATTCCCACACAGCAACATTTGACGCGCTGACGGTTACGGGCAGCCAGGTTTTATGGGCGCAAAAGCGAGGGTTTTACAGCGTTCAAATGACAAGCGGCCGCGACAATCGCCGCGGCCGCTGGTTGCCTTTGAAGAAAAGCAGACTGACCGGTCGAAGTCAGAATCCCGTGCCGGGTGCCGAGCGGGCGCGCTGGCGGCGGTTGGCTTCCTGGGTCTCGCGGTAGATAGGCAGGAACACGAAGGCCAGCGTGCCGCGTCCATCCTCGCGGCTGTACTCGAGCTCCACATACACCTGCTCGTCGGTACCGCCGCCCCAGATGCGGGTTTCGGTGAAACGCTGCCCGGCCCTGCCCTCGCCCCAGTTCGCATCACCATGGGTCAGCAGCGCATTGAAGGCATCAATACCAGCGAATTCCATTTGTACGAAATAGAAGCGGTCGCCGGCAAAACACATGCGCAGATTGCTGACCGGCGTGTTGCCTACTGTCGCATTGCCCTCGCCGCTGCGGTAGCACGCATACAGTGCGGTCTCGGCCAGCTTGCGCGCATCCGGCAATTTCGCGACCGGCGCTTCCCAGCTCAGGTCCCCGAAACCGGCTGGCAGGCTGCCGGCCGCCGCCGGTGCCTGCCACACCAGCGCGGATGCCACCAGCACCAGAGCCATGTGCGCAAGCGGGCGGCGAAGCACCGCCGCCTTTGCCCGATCAAGCATCGCCATCATTTCCACAGCGCGCACTTGGTCTCGGCCTTGGTCATGTAGGCCTGGTCACCCGGAATGGTCTGTACGACTTTGTAGTAATCCCACTCGTACTTGGACTCGGCCGGGGACTTGACCTGCATTAGCGTCATGTCATGCACCATGCGGCCATCCGGACGCACGACGCCATTCTTGGTGAAGAAGTCATTGATCTTGGTCGACTTCAGCTTGGCCATGATCTTGTCGCCGTCGTCAGACCCGGCTGACTTCACCGCATTCAGGTAGAAGGTGGTCGCCGAATAGTCGGCGGCGTGCAGCATCGACGGCGCCTTCTTGTTGCGGGCCATGAATTTCTTCGCCCAGGCACGGGTCTCGTCATTCGTGTCCCAGTACCAGCCATCGGTCAAGTACATGCCCTGCGTGATGTTCAGGCCGACCGCATGCACGTCATTGACGAACATCAGCAGCGCCGCCAGCTTCATTTTTTTGTTGACGCCGAACTCGGCTGCAGCCTTGATCGAGTTCACGGTATCACCACCTGCATTGGCCAGGCCGAGTACCTGCGCCTTCGAGTTTTGCGCCTGTAGCAGGAAGGACGAGAAGTCCGAAGCCGCCAGCGGATGACGGACCGAACCCAGCACCTTGCCGCCGGTGGCCTTGACCACGTCGGACGCATCTTTTTCCAGCGACATGCCAAACACATAGTCGGCGGTCAGGAAGAACCAGTCCTTGTTGCCTTGCTTGGTCAGCGCTGCTGCGGTGCCGCGCGACATCGCGGCCGCGTCGTACGCATAGTGCACGGTGTACGGTGTGCATTCTTCATTGGTCAGGCGCGAAGTGCCTGCACCAATCGCGATGAAGGGCTTTTTCTTTTCGGCCGCAACCTTGGCCATCGCGAGGTTGGTCGCCGAATTGGTACCACCGATCAGCATGTCCACGCCCTGCTGGTCAAACCATTCGCGTGCCTTGCTGGCCGCGATGTCCGCCTTGTTCTGGTGGTCAGCAGTCACGAATTCGATCTTCTTGCCATTTACATTGCCGCCGAAGTCGGCGATCGCCATCTTGATCGCATCGGCGCCGGCCGGACCGTCAACGTCGGCATAGACGCCCGACATGTCAGTGATGAAACCGATCTTGATGGTGTCATTCGACACTTGGGCCGTTGCTGGCAATGCGGAAAAGGCCAGTGCGGAGGCGACGGCCATGGACAGAGCTTGCTTCTTCAATTCGGTCTCCCTTGGTGTTGTGGGTATTGTCGGATTTTTCGTCTTCTTGGTCTCGGACGCCGGGCGATGGCGCCCGTGTGCCTGAGAATCTTAGCACGCTGTCATCAACCCTTTCGTGGTCCGGACCAGCTTGCCGGCGAGCTGCAGTCCGACCTGTCCAGCTTGCCTGCGGGATGCTGGCGTACATAAGCCTCGCGCAAGCCCGCGCCCAAATTTCCCTGCGCTGCACGTAAATTTTTCAGCGCCTTGTTCAATCCCCTGGACTGCTGCCGGACCGGCCATATGTCTTTGGCGTGGCATGGCCCTTGCCTGAACCTCCCTCCGACAGGCGCGTGTCGTACGTACCGTCCACCGGCAATGCGATCGGTCGGACGCAGCGTGGGCTTTGCCATCGATCAAAACCACTCAGGAGGCAATGATGGATCCGGAAATCCAGACAGGCAGCAACGAGACCGGCAGCCGCCGCCATGACTACCAGTCGCAACAGGGATCGGCTGGCAAGACAACGCGACTACGCGAAGACCTGGCCAATCTCAAGAGCGACCTCGATGCATTGATGTCTCACGCATCGACGCTGTCCGAAAATGAATTGCATGAAGCGCGCGACCGCATCCTGGCCCGCTTTTCAACCGTGCGTTACTCCGCCCGTGGATTTGCCGAACAAGCCGGACGTCAATTCAACCAGGGACGTGACATCACGGTCGACTATGTGCGTGAAAAACCACTGCAATCGGTGGCGATCGCGACTGGCGTCGGCTTGCTGATTGGCGCGATGATGCGGCGTGACTGAAACCGGGAGCGACAGGTGCTCGAAGTCCTGAGGAAATCGCGGCAACTGGCCGTCATCGCGCTCGATCGCGTTGGCGACTACCTGGCACTACTACGTATTGAAATGAAGCTGCAGGGGCGTGAGATCGGCGTGCAGGTCGCCGGTTATCTGGCAGCTGCCATCTTTGCGTTGTTTGCGCTGCTGTTCATCGGCATCGCGCTCATCATCAGCTTCTGGGACAGCGACTTCCGTGCGCTTGCCGCGTGGGTGGTGGTGGCGCTGTATGCGGGCGGTGCAGCCGCCGGTATCGCGCTGGCGCGCCACCACGCAGGACGTGAAGCGCCGCTGCAGGCGTTACGCGATGAAATGCGGCGCGATATCGCGCTGGTACGTGAAAACTTGTGATCGCGACGGCGCGGCAATGACCAAGGATCAGAAATGAGTGTGTCACTGGAAGACCAGCGACGCGCGTTGCTGGAACAGATCGAGGCCAGCCGCGCTGTATATCGCCGTATGCTGGCTGGCGAACAGGTCTCTGCGGATACGCGCATCAGCGTCGCCGGCAGCCCGACATCCATGCCTGACAGCAGTATCAGGCATCGCACTGCCGGCAGTCTGGTGTCCGGCTTTCGTATCTACACAGACCGGAATACAGGACGAACCGTGCAAGGCGAACGCAGCCAGGCCGTGCAATGGGCAATGGCGCATCCTTTATGGGTGGCCGGCGGCGTTGCGATGCTGGTGCTGCTGTTGCCGCGCATCGCTGACGCAAGGCGCCGCCGCTCGCAAATCCGGTCGCGCGACCAGCGACGCAGGGAAAGCGATCGTGAACAGATGCCGTCAATCCGGGGCTCAGGCGCCGCACGTGCGCTGCTCACCGCCGGTCTGCTGCTGATGCGTGACCCGGATCGGCTGCAGGCTGCTGGCCGGCTGCTCGGCACCGGCTGGCGCTGGCTGCAGCGATGGCGTGGGGTGCGGGTGTAAAGTGCGACAGTCTTCAACGTCATCAGCAGCATCGCGCTGGTTGCAGTGAGTCGTGTCAACGATCGAGCGTTGCGCGCAGGCGAGTCATGTTCGCTGCTACGGATACCGAATCCATAGCCATGCCTGCACGTTCGCGCAGCACGCTGCGGTAGAAGCTCGCCATCTGTATCGCGACACGACGCCAGGTGAAATGCCGGTGCGCGCGCCGCAGCCCGGTCCAGCCCAGTCTTTCTCCCAGTTGCGGTTGATGCGCCAGCAACGCCAGTCGTGACGCCAGCTGCGCCGGATCATTGGGCGGCACCAGAAAGCCGGTCTTGTTATCCAGTACCGTGCTGCGTATGCCGCCGACAGCACTGCCGACGACGGGCGTCGCACAGGCCATCGCTTCCAGCGGCGTGATGCCGAAGGGTTCGTACCAGGGTGTGGTCACGAACACATTGGCGGCACTGTAGTACTGTCGTAACCTGTCGCGCGGCTGCGCACCCGTGAACGTGACATGCGGCGCGATACCCAGCTCATCCGTCAGTGCTGACAGCCGGCGCAACTCGGCATCTTCTGGTGGCGCCCCATGTCGAACCGCGGATCCCGCGCTGCCCGGCGCAGCCAGTGCCAAGGTGTCACCACCCACCACCAGCAGCTGTGCATTGACACCATGCGCGTTGCGCAGGCAATGCAGCGCACGGATCACATTGTCGACACCCTTGCGCGGCACCATGCGCCCCAGTTGCAGGATGATGAAGCCTTGCTCTGACAGTCCAAGGCTGGCGCGCGCGGTCTCGCGCACCGGCCACAGTTCATCAGGATCAAAACCGCAAGGCACCACGGCCAGCCGCGCTGGTCGCGCTTCATACAGCGCCAGCATGTCCTCACGATCCTGTTCACATTCGGCAATCACACCATCGGCCTCACGCATCAGCGCTTCTTCGATACGGAAGCGCTCATCAGGAAAGCCATCGGCGCTGCCCTGGCACTGGCGCCGTACACGACCCAGCGCATGGAAAGTGATCACAAAGGGGAGCCCGGCCTCACGCTGCAGCCGGCGCGCCACCATGCCGGACATGAAAAAATTGGCGTGTACCAGGTCATAACACCAACCATGGGAGCGCATCATCTGCAGCATCGCCTGAGCAAATGCATCCATGTGCGGCAGCAGTCTTTCCTTGGGCAAGGTCACGGCCGGTCCCGCAGGTACATGCATCACCCGCACGCCGGTCTTCCATTCGACGATCTCGGCTTGCAAAGGATGGTCGCGCCGCGTGTACACATCGACCAGATAACCGAGCCGCGCCAGTTCGCGTGACAGGTGGGCGACGTAGACATTCTGCCCACCACTGTCGGTGCCACCGGGCAGCGCCAGCGGCGATGCATGCTCGCTGATGAAAGCAATTCTCTGCATCACTCGTCTCCGCTCGCCGTGCCGGCCCGGCGCTGTGAACCTGCAGAGCAATTGGCATACCTGTCGCAGTGGAACGATTCATCCAGCGTGCAAAGGCACACTCGCTCGGCTTGCTCAGCGGATGCAGGGAAAATTTTTCATGCGCAGGTAAAAAGCAGCCATGACTGACGGGATCGCCGGCGAGCTTGCACGCTACCGAACCAAGGACCGGCAATGCCGGTCAATCAAGACTGACCGCAGTAATAGCGATGATCCACGACACGCCTGATAACGCTGCCGCAAGCACGACCCTGCTGCGCGAGGTATGGGTGCTCGTGCTCAGCTACCGTTGGCGAGTCACTGCGTCACTACTGTTCCTGATCATTGCCAAGCTGGCGAATGTCGCAGTACCGCTGGTACTGAAGACGATTATAGATGTGTTGTCGCGTCCGGAACAGTTGCTGGCGCTGCCAGTAGCCTTCCTTACGGGTTATGCATTGCTGCGTTTTGCGAGCACGCTGTTCAATGAATTGCGCGACCTGGTGTTTTCACGAGTGACACAAGTTGCTGTCGCCGGCTTTGCAAAAAAATTGTTCGCCCACCTGCACGCATTGGGGCCACGCTTCCATGCTCGGCGTCGTATTGGCGGGCTGCTGCCCGAGATCGACCGCGGCACCGCCGGCCTGGCCTTCCTGCTGGGCGTAGGCCTGTTCACGCTGGTACCAACGCTGGTCGAGATCTCGCTGGTACTGGCGGTGATGGTGACGCGCTATAGCGCCTGGTATTCACTGATTATTGCCGTGACCTTTCTGATGTACACCGGATTTACACTGCTGTTTACTGCGCGCCGTGCGATCCATCAGCGGCGCGTGAACCGGCTCGACAGTGATGCCAAGGGCAGACTGGCCGACAGCCTGATCAATGCCGATACCGTACGCACCTTCACTAATGAAGCACTGGAAGTGCAGCGCTTCGACGGCATCATGGCGCACTGGGGCGCGGCTGCTTATGACAATCAATGGGCACTGTTCCGGCTGCATGTCGGCCAGAGTGCCATCATCGCGCTCGGCGTGGCCGCGGTCATGCTGCTGGCCGGCACCGATGTACTGGCACGCCGAATGACCGTTGGTGATCTGGTGCTGATCAATGCCTTCATGCTGCAGATCTGCCTGCCGCTCAATGCACTGGGATTTGTCTATCGTGAGGCGCGCGATGCGATGATCAATATCGAGAAGACCATCGCCCTGCTGCGCGAACGTCCGGAGTTCGACGACGGAGCTGATCTTCCCGACCTGCGGCTGTCGGTGGCACGTGTCGAGTTCCGGCATGTGGGCTTTCGCTACGACCCCGAGCGTCCGGTGCTGGAGGATGTGTCATTCCAGATTCCGCCCGGGAAAACCGTGGCCGTGGTCGGTGGCAGCGGCTCAGGCAAATCGACACTGGCACGCCTGCTGCTGCGCTTCTACGATGCGACCGCGGGTCAGGTACTGGTCGATGGCCAGGATATTCGCAGTATCAATGTACGCAGCCTGCGGCGCGCGATCGGTGTGGTGCCGCAAGATACCAGCCTGTTCAATGACACGATTGCCTACAACATCGCTTATGGCCGTCCGGGTGCCACGCGCAGCGACATCATCGATGCGGCACGCGCCGCGCATGTACATGACTTCATCACATCTCAGCCTGACGGCTATGACACCGAGGTCGGCGAACGCGGCATGAAATTGTCCGGGGGTGAGCGGCAAAGGATCGCGATCGCGCGTGCCATCCTGAAGAATCCGCCCATCCTGATCTTCGATGAAGCGACCTCGGCGCTCGATTCGCAATCCGAGCACGCGATACAGTCCGAGCTGGAAAGGCTGTCACATAATCGCTCGGTGCTCGTGATTGCGCACCGACTGTCGACCGTGATCTCGGCACACAACATCGTGGTACTGGAACGTGGCCATATCGTTGAGCAAGGCAGCCACACCCAGCTGCTGGAACGCAATGGTGTCTACGCGGCCCTGTGGCGGCTGCAACTGGAAGACCGGATCGCAGCCTGACAGCAAGCCAGCGTCGGAACGCTGCTTGCATAAGCCCCTGCATGCGCCGACTTCGCATCCTGACCTGGCATACGCATGGCAGCTACCTGTACTACCTGTCACAGGCACCACATGACTTTCATGTGCTGTCCAAGCCCTGGCGGCCACCGGGGTATGGGGGTCGTTGTGGTGAACATCCCTGGGGCGACAATGTGATCGACCAGCCGGTCGATGACGTACAGGACCAGCACTTCGATTGCATCCTGTTCCAGGACGATACGCAATTTCTTGAAGACCAGTATCGCTATCTGAGCAGCGCGCAGCGCAGGCTGCCGCGCATTTATATCGAGCACGACCCGCCACGCGCGCACCCGACCGACACGCGGCACATCGTGGATGACCCGAATGTGCTGTTGGTACAGGTCACTCACTTCAATGCATTGATGTGGGATCCGGGTAGGACGCCGCAAGTCGTGATCCCGCACGGTGTGACGGACCACGGACAGCGCTGGCGCGGCGAACTGGCGCGCGGCCTCACGGTCATCAATCATCTCGGGCAACGTGGCCGGCGCCTGGGTGCTGACCTGTTTGCACAGATGCGAGAACACATGCCGCTGGATCTGGTCGGCATGGGGAGCGAAGCACTCGGTGGCCTGGGTGAAGTACCGCTGCGGCAGCTGCCTGACATCTGCGCGCGCTATCGGTTTTTCTTTCATCCGGTACGCTATACCAGCCTGGGCCTGGGGTTGCTGGAGGCGATGATGCTCGGCATGCCGGTGGTAGCGCTCGCGACCACGGAGACGCCCCGCTTGCTACGGGACGGTGTCAGCGGTGTTGTGGAGACCGATATCTCACGATTAACGGATGCGATGCATGAACTGCTGACGGATGAGCGCTTGGCAGCACGCCTCGGTGCAGAAGCGCGGCGACAGGCACTCGCCCATCATTCGATAGGGCGCTTTGTCGCCGACTGGAATCGGGCGCTGAGGACAGTCATCGCCTGAGACAGATCGGTTTTCAGGAATAGGTGTAATACACCAGTCGTACCAGCGAGGAATCGAAGTACAGCGCTTGCCAGGGAATCACCACATTGGCCTTGCCCTGCTGCGGTGCGACGACCACATAGCGCAGCTGGCGGCTGCGTACATCGATCAGCACCGAGCGCACCCGGCCCATGGGCTGACCGGTAGCGGTGACGACCGGACAAGAACGCAGCAGCTCGGTCGCCGACGACTGCCCGGCACTCATGCAGGCAAAGCGCCGGCGTGCAGCCTTGCCGGCGACGGGTCCTCCCTCGAAAGTCTTCAACATGGCGGCGCGCTTTCAACGCAAGACACGATCGTGCAAGTCAGACCACCGACGCGAGATCGGAGTTCATCATCCGGTACAGCAGATGCCTTCGCTTCGCTTTACCGCCTGCAGACACTGCCCGGATACGAAGGCTGCGCTGTCTGTCAGGCGGTCTGTCATGCAGCGAAAGCAGGCTCGGCTCAGCTGCGCCCCAGATCGGCACGGGCCGCGCCGGCCTCGACCTCTCCAGATTCGCCCCAGGTCGTCCGCTTCGCTCCCATCGCACCCAGAGCTCCGCCAATCAGACTCAGGATCAGCGACAGCGCCACCGCACCAAACACGGTCCACGCGGCCGTACTGGCACCCTTGATCGCACGATCTGCCGCCGCACGTCCTTGTGGTGATGCCTGCTCCGGCGAGCCCGACAGGATCAGTGCCTGATCAACGACGGTGGCAGCGCGGTCGCGCTGCACACCCATGCTGCTGCTCATGTAATCGATCGCCTGGTCACGCCGACCGGCGGCGATATGGCCTTGCAGCGTGCGCATGTTGTCGGGACTGATGTTGGTACCCAGCTGGCGATTCAGCATCGCCGTCATGCCAGTCGCGCCACCGCCCGCCCCCTGTGCGACCGAACTGGCGCCCTGGCTGATGCCCGAGAACAGTCCCGATAACAAGGATCCGCCAGCCGATGTGGCGAGCACGACGAACAGCAGTGTCGTCACAGCCCACGATACGGCACCATGCAGTACGCCATCGATCTTGCGCTTGAGACCGGACATGCGGCCGGCAACATAGGCGCCGACCAGCGCAGAGATCAGCATGGAAATGCCGGCCCACACCATTGCGCCGGTACCCGGAGCCTCACCCGCCTGCACGCTGGTCATCGACAAGCCACTGGCAATGCCAAGCAGGGTCAGCACCAGTTGCACGGAGAAGCCGACCGCGACACCGGCCAGCACCGCGCTCCAGCGTATCGATGAAAACAAGGGCCGGCGCATGATGTTTTCCTGGGAAATCAGGGTGCCGCCGGAATACGCGGCGCCCGTATCGAGATGAATCGTGGCCATTGGCAAATCTCCTTGCTTGTTGGGGTCAGATCCTTGGAGTACGCAGGACAGTAAAGCTCCCGCCGGTTTGGTTCTGATCAAACCGCACGATCAGGACAACAGGTGTATCAAGCAGTATTCATCGCAGCACATCGTTGGCAGCAGCTTAATTACAGCGGCGACAGCACGCCATTCGTGATACTGACGCGATCGCCCTGCTTCACGGTCGGCGCTGCTTCCTGCGCAAAGGATTGCGTGGTGCCGTCATCCATCTTGATCGTGACCTTGTAAATCTGATCGCCACTGCTGCGGCGCCGCTCGATCTCATGACCGACATAGGCACCGCCCGCTGCACCTGCGGCGGTCGCAACCGTCCTGCCAGTGCCACCACCGACCTGGTTGCCGACAATGCCGCCGACCGCAGCGCCGGCCAGTGTGCCCAGTCCCAGTCCCTGCTTGCGCGGGATGACTTCCACCGCCTGTATGGTGCCGCTGCCATTCACATTGCTGGCAATGGGTTTCACTTGCTCGGATGATCCGCCGAGGCTGCCGAGGTTCATGTTCTCGCAAGCACTGCTGACCATGCCGGCCGTGAATACTGCAGCCAGCGCGATTGCAGGTGCCGTCCATGTTTTCATCATCATGCTGTTCTCCTGCAAAGCCCCGGGTCGGGGAATGGGTTCCAATGATTGCTGACCAACGCATGCCATCAAAGCGATGGCACCGCGCACTGCCAACAACAGACATGGCAGGAGACGTAGCAGCAAACATGCCACGCAGGAGACAAGATGGAAAACCCGGCAATTTCACTTGCAGGACAAGCAGCGCTCGTCACCGGCGGTGCCAGTGGCCTCGGCAGCGCTCTGTGCAAGCGGCTGGCAGCGCGCGGTGCACGAGTGATGCTGGCGGATCTGAAAGTCAATCGGGCTGAAGAGATCGCACGTGAACTGGCAGCCGATGGCGTGCAAGCCGAGGCAGTGGCCTGCGATGTCGGCGACACTGCGCAGGCCGAGCATGCGGTATTACATACGATCGATCGTTTCGGCCGTCTGGATGTGCTGATCAACAATGCCGGCACCGATGTGACTTGCAGCCTCGGCGAGCTCGAGGTGTCGCAGTGGGATCGCGTCCTTCGCACCAACCTGCACGGTCCTTTCGTACTCGCACGTGCCGCAGCGCGCTACATGATGGGACGCGGCCATGGCCAGATTGTGAACATTACCTCGACTGCTGCCAAGCGCGCGTGGCCGAATGCAACTGCCTATCACGCGAGCAAGACTGGATTGCTGGCGCTGTCGCATGCACTGCATGCGGAACTGCGACCGGCCGGCATCAAGGTGACCGCCGTGGTCGCCGGCGGCATGGCCACACCCTTCCTGCTGGAACGCTTCACGAATATCGACCGTACAGTGCTACAAGACCCGGACAGTGTGGCGATGGCGATCTGCGACATCCTGCAGCTGCCAGCTGGCACGGTCGTTCCCGAGATCACGATCCTGCCGATGCGCGAGACCTCGTGGCCCTGAGGACGTGCAACAGGTCCGCCGTCTTCATCGACAAGGACGGCACACTGATCGACAACCTGCCGTACAACACCGACCCGACGCGCATCAGGCTCAGCGACGGCGCCGGTGAAGCCTTGCACGCGCTGATGCAGCTGGGTCTTGCGCTGGTGGTCGTCAGCAATCAGCAAGGGATAGCACGTGGCTGGCTCAGCGAGCGTGATCTGCATGCGGCGCGTGAGCGTATCGCACTGCTACTGTCTGCCTGTGAGGTTCGACTCGACGATTTCTACTGGTGCCCGCACTGGCCCTGGAGCTGCCGTGGCCGTCTTGCCTTTGCATGCAGTTGCCGCAAGCCGGCGCCGGGGATGTTGCTGCGCGCCGCCGCCAAGCATGGTCTGGACCTGTCATCCAGCTGGATGGTGGGCGACATCCTCGATGATGTCGAGGCCGGTCGGCGCGCCGGCTGCCGGACGGTACTGATCGACAATGGCAATGAGACAGAATGGCAGTGTGGTCCGCTGCGCCATCCACACAGGCTGGTCCCTGATTTACGGACAGCGGCAGACGTGATCGCAGCCGAGATCGCAGCTGAATTCCGGCCAGCGACTGTGCTGCCATGAGGCTGCGGCGGTGAAACTGCTGGCAGTGCGGCTGGATGCCGCCGGCGACGTACTGATGTGCTCGCCCGCGCTGCATGCACTGGCCAATCACGGACATCGCGTCAGTTTGCTGACTTCGCGCGCCGGCGCGCTGGCCGGAGACTGCATCGCCGCACTGGAGACGATCAATGGCAAGTGCTCGGTGCTGCCCTTCGATGCACCGTGGATGAAGAGTAGCCTCCCCTGCGTACCGGATGCGGTGGCAAACATGGCCGCCCGGCTGCAAGCAATGCAGTTCGATGGCGCGGTAATCTTCAGCAGCTATACGCAAAGCGCGCTGCCGGCGGCGCTGCTGTGCCAGATGGCCGGCATCCCGCTACGTCTCGCGCACTGCCGTGAAAACCCTTATCAGCTACTGACGCACTGGGTACGCGATCCGGAGCCGGCGATCTTCCGTCATGAAGTGCAGCGGCAGCTGGATCTGGTGGCCACCCTCGGCTGCGATACCGATGACACACGCCTGCGCATCACCATCAGCGCTGAAAATCATGCGGCAGCCAGCGGCCTGCTGCAGGAAGCCGGCCTGTCCGAGAACGAGCACTGGCTGCTGCTGCACCCTGGCGCCAGTGCACCGTCAAGACACTATCCCGCGCAAGGCTGGCATCAAGTGGCAAGACTGCTGGCGAAACACTTGCCTTTGCCGGTCGTCATCGCGGGAAGCACTGACGAGATCACACTCGCCACCAACCTGTGCAAGGCATCGGCCCGCTGTATCAATATTGCCGGCAAAACCAGCTTCGGGACTCTGGCGGCTCTGATTGCGCGTGCACGCGTGCTGATTAGCTGCAACAGCGCGCCCGCTCATCTGGCAGCTGCCACCGGAACGCCCGTGGTCGACTTGTACGCGCAGACCAACCTGCAACACACTCCGTGGCAAGTCACCCATCGCCTGCTGTTCGACACCGTACCGTGCGCTGGCTGCCTGCAAAGCATCTGCCCACAGCCCGGCCATCCCTGCCTCGCCCGCGTCAGCGCCGAACGGGTACTGCAAGCCGTGCAGGAATTACACAGCATCGGCAAGCCTTGACCCTATGACGCGACATCAGATGGCTGTCGATGCGGCCGTCGAGCCATCGCGCAGAATCACGCTGAAATTGCCATCCGGTTCGAGATACACCGCCTTGACCTCTGTCAGCCGCTGCACGCCGTGCTTGCGCAGCTGTATCCACAGCTCTTCTTCGGTGATGAATTCCTTGCGCATGTTTTTCGGCAGCAGGCGACCATTCAGCACCAGCAGCAAGGACGCCGGTTCGGCAAAGCGGCGCACACTGCGAAAGCGGAAAGCCAGCCAATCCAGTAACAGATTCCAGCCAATCAAGGTGGCGATCAGGATCAGCCCATCACTGATGGACGTGTATTCACCCGCCATCGCGTTTTGCGATGCGTCGGCGACCAGCACAATGATGAGCACATCGGCCAGACCAACGGCACCGACATCACGCCGGATCACGAAACGAAACACCACAAACAAGAACCAGTAGACCACCGAGCCGCGCAAGATGATCTCGACAAAAGGCGTCGACAGGCCGAACAATTCGGCCATGTCGACGCCAGCTGGCAAGCTCACGTCGCTTGCAAGATCAGGGGAAATGCATTGCCTGCGTCAAGGGCGAGCGGCGTGCACACGCGCCACCGCAAGTCATTGCCAGTACGGTGTCTGGTTGTAATACGCATAGACCTGCGAAGCCCAGGACGGATCGGCCATCGCCGGCCAGTGCTCCTTGTCGAAGCCCGGTGCCTGCTGCAGCCTGTCCTTGGGCACATCCAGCACGAAGCATTTGCGATCCGCATCAAGCGTCAGTGCAGCCCACGGTATCGCGAACAACTTGTCACCCATGCCGAGGATGCCACCGAATGACAGTACCGCATACGCGACTTTGCCGCTGCTGACATCAAGCATGATGTCTTCGATGCTGCCCAGCTTTTCTCCCTGGTGATTAATCACATCATCGCCCTGCAGAGTCTCTGCAGCCATCACATCCGGCCCCGGGCCGGTGTGATCATCAGCCTGACGCTGCACGATGCGCGCACCCTGCTGGCTTCCCTGTGGAGGATTGGTCGATAGGCTCATGCTGTCTCCTTTCTCATTGAAAAATATCGCACGCTTCAGCTTCTGCATGGCAGCGTGTCGCTATTGGACTACGACGCCGTGCCTTAATTCAGCAGGCCGGCAGGGGCGACATCGAATGGTCCGCCGACCATGGCTGCATGCACATTCACGGGAGCATTCACTGCTGCATTCAATGTACCGACAGCGTCCGCTGGATTGGCATTCACATCGTTATCCGTCCCAGTATGCAGATCGGCATTGGCAGCAGCACCGAAACTGCCCAGCGCCCGTACACGATCCTGATTACCGTATTCCTCGAGCCGGTTGTACAGTGTCTTCAGGCTGATACCCAGCAAGTCGGCGGCGCGCTTCTTGACGCCGCCACACAAGTCCAGTGTCGCGAAAATCAGTCGTCGGTCGACATCGGCCAGTGAGGTTCCGACCGGCACCGCCAGCGTCAATGCCGTCGCCGTGCATTGCGCCGGACCGGGGTCCAGCGCATGTGCATCGATCTGCTGATCCGACAGGATGTAGGCACGCTGCATGAAATTGCGCAATTCGCGCACATTGCCCGGCCAGTGATAGCTGCCCAGCACGGACAGCGCGCGGGGAGACAGCCGCTTGCCCGTACCATGCGCGTGATTGAATTCATCAAGAAAATGTTGTGCGAGCAGCGCGACATCCTCGCCACGCTCGCGCAGCGCCGGTATCTTCAATGGGAAAACGTTCAGTCGGTGATACAAGTCCAGCCTCAGCTTGCCGGCTGCAATGGCGGCCTCCGGGTCGCGATTGGTGGCAGCGACTATCCTTACATCCGTATGTAATTCCTGATTGCTGCCGATGCGCATGAATCTGCCAGTCTCGAGCACACGCAAGAGCTTGACCTGCAGCTCGATCGGCATTTCCACTACTTCATCGAGGAACAAGGTACCACCTGAGGCGCGCTCGAAATAGCCTTTGTGCTGGCGGTCGGCACCGGTGAAGCTGCCTTTCTCGTGACCGAAGATTTCGCTCTCGATCAATTGCGGCGAGATCGCACCGCAGTTCACCGGCAGGAAGGGCTGCCGCTGGCGTGCACTCTGCAGATGAATGTTCTGCGCCACCAGCTCCTTGCCGGTGCCGCTCTCGCCCAACAGCAGCACGCTGGCCTCGGTCGGCGCGACACGGGCGATATGCTCGCGCAGTACTTGCATGCTCGCCGACTCGCCGAGTAGTGGCACCGCGTGGAAGTGGTGCGTGCTGCGCAAGCCCTCATGCCTGACCGACGGATGACGCGATGCGAGCAAAGCCTTCAAGTGGCGCAGGTCAGGCGGTCTTTCGAGATAGTCCACAGCCCCGCCACGAAACGCAGCCAGGGCTGCGGCCAGCGTCGGCCGCGCACTGAGCAGGACCACAGCGGTACCCGCGTCAGCTCCGGTATCACGCTCGTTCAGCAAGGCCATGCCACTGCCATCCGGCAGTTGCTCGGCCACGATCGCCCAGTCAGGAGGCTGCAGCGACCATTGCAGCTGGCCTTGCCGCAAACCGGACACCAGCACACAACGGTGTCCTTCCGCGATCAGCTGCTCGCGCAGGACCAGTGCGCTGGCATCATCATCAATGATCAGTATCTGAGACATGCATGGGATGCAGACAGGACATCATCCAAAGGAAAGGCAGGACGGCCATGGGTCATCCTGCTGATAGCCGCGTGAATGCCGAGGCCTTGCCAGACGTTCGTGTTCAGCGCGAGGGTGACTTCTCGCTCTTCGATTCGCTGCCGCTTTTGCCCTGCTGCTCGCTGCGCGACGACGATTTGCCACCTCCGGACTGCATGCTGCCACCGCCACTGGTACCACTGGTGCCTGACGATCCGCCTGCGTCTTCGCCGCTACGCTGGCAGGCAGCCAGCGATGCGAGCAACACGGGCATGACGAGCAATGCTGTCCAACGCAGCTGAGATCTGGTCATCATGGTCGAGTCCTTTGCGATAAAGAGAGACTTGCCGGTTCCGGCTCCGGCTCCGGCCACTAGGGAAGCAACGGGCCGCTTCATTTGGCTGCCCCCGACGAGCTGCTGCCGCCGGTCGCACTGCCACCGGTGCTGCTACTGCCCGGTGGCGTGCCGCTGTCGCTACCGGAACTGGTGCCTGATGTGCCGGACGTTCCTGATGTACCCGATGCACCCGATGCACCCGATGTACCCGAAGTGCCTGAAGCGCCCGAGGGACTGCCCGGGCTCATCGCACCACTTGTCGTGCCACCGGTGCCGCTCATGCCACTGGTGCCACTCGCGCCGCTGGCACCGCTGCTGCTGCCGGACATACCCGAGGTGCCCGATGTACCTGACGTACCCGACGTACTACTCTTCTCACCTGACTTGTCGCTGCCTGCGCCCGGGCTCGCGCCGGGGGTGGTGCTGCCAGTGCCGGAGGTACCGCCTGCCCCGGGCGATGATGGCGATGATGGCGATGATGGCGACGATGGCGACGATTCGGAGGGAGGAGGTGTGGTCGCCGGTGCCGACTGACTGGGCGTGGCGCTACCGGTACCGCCGCTGGTGCCGGTCGATCCCTTGTCTTCGCCACCGCCGCCGCCACCTCCGCGATTGCAGGCTGCGACACTGATCGTCAGCAGGCCCAGGAATATCAGTGTCTTCGTTGCATGCAGTCTTGGGTTCATTACCATTCCTTTCAACTAACGATGGAGTCGTAGCTCCCA
>JACCDX011584634.1_pt1 | contig 28590 bp, 34 predicted proteins | sample 7449681 | NCBI WGS metagenome assembly JACCDX01 (sample SAMN15323450, study PRJNA562643) | freshwater metagenome | isolation source: river surface water | place: USA:Blue River Watershed | collected 2017-08-18
CACGAGAACTATCGTCAAGATGAAGATTTTTGGAAAAAGAATCCCTATGGTTGGCGTCGTTGGCAAGCAGTATTAGACTTTATGGATGCTGAAGATCATACGCATCTATTGCCAGCACTCAAAGAATACATAGAAAATCTAGATAATATCCGCAAGACAGACTTTGCGTCTTATTTTCCCGAACTTCAATTTATAAAATAATGCCAGACTTTAAAGTATTAGACCATGTTAGTGACAGACACTCTTTCCAAGTAGTATGGGAATCTACTTTAAAGTGCAACCTTGACTGTAGTTATTGCGGTGATGGACATGACAACAGTACTGAACATCCAAGCCTAGAAGATAGTCTCAAGACTATAGATTTTATTTTAGAATATATTTCTTTGTATATGTCTACTAGGGCAGACAATATAAAGTTTGCCACCCTTCAGATACAAGGCGGTGAGAGCATATTCCATCCGCATATAGTCGAGTTATTAAAACACGCAAGAAACAAAAAACAAGAATATCCAGACTGGGATCTCGATATTGGTATTACTACTAATGCTATAGTAGGAATGAAAAGATGGAAACAGATCGTAGAGCTTGTTGATCATTTTACAGTCAGTTACCATTCAGAGAATATTCCTAAGCAGGAACGCATGTTTAGAAACAATGTTTTATATCTAAAGGAAGTTGGAAAGTATTTTAAGGTTGCAGTTTTAATGCATCCTAAGTATTGGAACAAGTGTATAGACATGGTAGAATGGTGTAAACAAAATGAGATTAAACATTTGCCACGTCAATTAGATCATACATGGACAGAATTTAGATTTAATTATAATGCAGAACAAACAGAGTATCTCACTGGAGCCAAAAAAATTCCTTTGACTACACAGGTTATTTCATTTTTTAGAAATGGAATAAATCTTTCAGCACAGGGAAGAAAATGCTGTAGTGGAGAAACATTGTGTGCCGACGGCCAGAATATAAATTATGTCAAAGGAAACAACTTTAAAGGTTGGCATTGTTCAGTGAATCGACAATTTCTTTATATAAGACAAGTTACTGGAGAAATTTTTACCAACAAAGACTGCCGTATGAATTTAGATAGTAAAGTTGGAGTCCTAGGTTATTTAAACAACGCTAGTCAATTGTTGTCGGACCTACGACATAAAATTGAAACTAATACGCTTCCTGACATTATATGTAAGAAGCATAGTTGTTGGTGCGGTCTTTGCGCACCAAAGGCAGAAAGCAAAGAGCTCTATGATAGCATGATGGAGAAATATCTATGCTAACACAGGTCATAGAAGGTAGAGATCCTAATATACTTACTATAGAATTTATGTTAGGCAATGTCTGTAATTATAAATGCTCGTATTGTTTTCCTGGAAGCCATGAAGGCACACATCCGTGGCCAGATACCGATCTTCTTTTAAAGAATACTTCTCATTTGTTTGAAGTGTATAAAAAACAAGGTAAGACTAAATTCGAATTATATCTTATCGGTGGCGAACCTACCCTTTGGAAAGATCTTCCTAGATTCTGTAGAACGTTAAAAAGCAATTATGATGTAATAATAAGAATATCAACTAATGGATATAGGAAACCAGATTGGTGGAAAGAAAATTCTAAATTGTTTGATGCTGTAGAAATTTCAGTACATCATGAATTTGCTGATCCTGATCACATCATTGCAGTAGGCGATACGTTATATAAACAAAAAACTAATCTAGTTACCAATGTAATGATGGACCCGCGGCAATTTGATAAATGTGTTTCTATATTAGAGCATTTAAAAACTAGCAAGAAACGTTGGCCTATAATAGCCAAATGGTTACATTTTGAAAATCCAGAGATTAGATACACTGAAAAACAAAAATCTTATTTAGAAAAACCTTTAAAGCGTTGGCCTAATCTTATATGGTGGTTTAGTTTAGATTATCATTCGGAATATAAGACCTGGGTAGTTGAGGACGGAAAGAAAAAGCGAGTAGCTGACAACTATATGATGCTCAACGAAAAGAATAAGTTTAAAGATTGGTCGTGTAATCTAGGACTAGATCATATCAATATATTCAAAACAGGACGTATAGGCGGAAACTGTGAACAGTTGATCTATGGAGAAAACTTTCATTATAATCTCTATGATCCCAACTTCGCTGAAAAATTTAATCCTAGACTAGGACCAGTTATTTGTACCAAAGAAGTTTGTCCTTGCGGTTTTGAAACAAATATTAGCAAGGTTATCAGAATACAACCTATACAGTAATCATACTATCAAAGCTTCCCAATATAATTTTTTTATTTTTAAATATAGGGTGCTTTAATACTTCTAACAATTCTTTGTGTTGAGGATGTGATTCTTTCCATATTGCACGTTTTTCATATTCTTCAGAAGACCAAGTACCCCAATTGTTTACAACATAAAAACAGATGTATCTAAAGTTTTTAAATTTTGTTAAAAACAATTCTGCGAAAGCTGGCATTTCTTTAAAGTTATGATCCTGTACTATAAAATCTGCTATACCAAAGAAGTCGTTGTATTCCATTTGATCGTTTAAGAACTCGCAGTTCAACATCAATTGATCCCAATTACCTCCCTTGCGAACAATCTTATATGTGTCTTTAGTTGCTGCATCAAAACAGATTTTTATATATTCGATCTTTTTGTGCCATTGTGATATTCTTGCCCATGTTACAGGAGTTAGTAGTCCTCCGTGTGTTTGTATTCCTAATTTAACATTGGGCCAGGGACTAGGATCAAAATTAAAAAGAAAATCTCTATAAACTTTAGAAGCAAAAGGATCTCCACTACCCGTTACATTGATCGTTATAGAATGATCATGTGGTTCGTTAAACAACGTTTGAATGACATTGTCGTGCATTCTTTTTATACGATCAAATTCTGGTCCTTCGTTGACCATTGTTACTTTAGTTCGACAGCTAGGACATTGTAAATTGCAACTGTGATCGTAAGATAAATTTATCTGCCCAGGAAATCTATTTCTAATATAGTCAGTGATAGGAGTTTCTGAGTGCGGAGATGTTACTTCTATTCTAGAATCTTTAGGAACGTTTCTATCTAAGATTAAAATCTTTTCTTCTTCGTTGAATTCAGTTATATGATCTAGATTACCCGAAGACAATGCAGGACATTGTATGTTACTACAATATCTAAAGCTACCATCTAATATACTTTTACGTATGGATCTGGCAGTTTCTCCATTCCAAATTTCGTCTAAAGTATTTTCATTGATGTTTCCTAGAGGCTTAGGAAGCCATTGCTCACAACATATCCAACATGAACCATCTGGTTTTATATCTAGTATGTAGAAAGGAGCCACGCAGAACTTAGGCATACATGTTCCTTACATTCATCATAGATATTTTATCATGTTTGAAAATTGGATGTTCTAGAACTTTTAGAAATTCTTCATGCTCGGGATGTTCCTTTTTCCAGATAGCACGTTGACTATAAGTTTCTTCGTCCCAAGTTTTCCAATTTATGACTAATTGAAATCCTACAGAATAAAAGTTAGGAAACTTTTCTAAGATCATTTCAGCGTAAGGAATCATCTCTTTGTAGTTTAGATCTTGAACAACATACTGTGTTAGGACATAGATGTTAGGATGATCTTTTATTTGATCGTTGAGATGCTGACAATTTTTTAATAGAGTTTCCCAGTCGCCACCTCGTCTTACGACTTTGTAAGTTTCTTCTGTGGCAGCATCAAAACTAATCCTAATAGCTCTTATACGATCGTGCCATTGCGATATTCTTCTCCAGTTTGTTGGAGTTAGCATAACACCATTAGTCTGTAGATCTAATATTAGATTGGGCCATGGTGTAGGATCAAACTGAAATAGAAAATCACGATAGATCTTAGATCCAAAGGGATCACCACTGCCAGTTATATCTAACACCATTTCGTCATTGTGTGGTTTAGAAAATACTCCATTGATAACGCTGTCCTGTAATGCTTTCTTTCTTTCATATACAGGACCTTCATGATCGTAGATTTTTTCAGTCCTACAGCTAGGACATGAAAGATTACAGCTTTGATCATTGTTAAACATCACATGAGTGGGCATGTGTTTTTTAGATATAGTTTCGGATTCGGGCAATAATGTATCGTCGGATATATCACCGCACACATTATGATTACAGTAACGGAAACTTTGATCTAATATACTTTGTCTTATTAGTTCTGCACGTTCTCCGTTCCATATTTCTTCTAAAGTGTTTTCATAGAGGTTACCTATGCTGTACGGTAGCCAATAAGAACAACAAAACCAAACACTACCATCCTGATGGACAGCGATGGATTCAAAAGGTTTAGGACAGAATTTTCCTTTAAGATCTTTAACTACTCCTAGACTGGCTAGATCTGATCCACCTTCCGATTTTATCATTATGGTTTTTTTCATACAGCTCTAATAGGAATAACACTGGTCCTATTCCACATAGATTTGAAGTCGTCAAAGTTCTTAGACTTAGGAACACACATACCGCAACCGCATCTTTGATTAGGACAAATTATAGCAGGTATTGTATCTTGAGATAAAAACTCTTCGAGATTAGAAATAATAGATTCTGAATCTTTGATATTTCCTATAGGACCTCTACCGTCGAATGTTGCTTGGCAAGTCTGATGATGGAATACGTCTCCTGTGTGTTGTTCGACGTGCATAAAATACCAATTGACAGTACAGTACCAGTCTTTGAACCAATTATTCACTAGTTTAACTTCTTGCCAATTACCATCAACTTTTCCTTCTGTGCATCTACAACTGCAACAGGCCCTTCCTATATTAGTTCCTTCGGATGGATTAGTTGAAGAATGATCAGTTCCCATGAATTTGTAAAACCAATCTTGTTGTTCTTTTGTATATTCGTGACTGGTTCTACGATTCTTTCCTTCGCTATCAACGAACCAACCCTTTCTTACGATGTTACCATCTCCAATAGGAGTAGGATTTAATCTCGTTATACCTTCAGCACGTAACTGTTCGCAAACTTCTACAGCTTCTTCGAAGTGATCGCAGTGTAACATTACGTTGGCCTGCACACTCATACCTGCACGATGTAGGTCAATAATATTACGAACACTACGCAGTTTTAATCTAGACTCTGCTTCTGTGTGATAACTGATAGTAACATGGACGAAATTATCTAGAACCTTTTGTGTATATTGCGGACCCCATGTGCCATTAGTTGTTAGACCTAAAGCAAATTTGCCGTTGGCGTGTATATAATCTATCAAAGGCCAAAAATTAGCATTGGCTGTAGGTTCTCCACCTGTAAAGTCTATACCTGTAACTGAATTATAGGCTCTCTTATTATTGTAAAGATCTGTATACTGTTTGATAAAATCGAAAGTCTTTTTAAGTTCTTCTAAATCAGGATAAGGACTGTAGTTGTTGTGCCTAGTGCTTTCACAATAGGTGCAGTCGAGATTACATCTGCGTAACATGTCCCATGTTACTATAAATGCAGTAGGATCTTTGAGTCTGATAGCAGATGTTTCAATCATTTTTAATTTTAGTTATTGGTATATCGGCGGCACATGTACACCAATCTCGTGTGCAAATAACTGGATCGCTAGGAGCAACAAACGTACCTCGGTATATGTTGCCTAGACTACCACCTACCCTACAGGTAGCACGATGCACTTCCCCATCCCAATTGATCATAAGGCTTTCGAGACCGGCGTTACATGTCCATCCTTTGAACTGATTCATGTGCTTTTTTATTACATCATTGGCATGGATGATAACTTCATCATCGATCCTACAGTTAGGTTTAGCAGTGGCATCTTGTTCCAGCAACCACTGTAGATCTTGTCCATCATATTTGAGATCATCAAATATATTGTGATCACCTTCGGTCCAACGTATTCTACGAACAGCATATCTGATACCAAGTTCTTTGAATTTTTTAACCACAGTCTTGACCTGCGGAATATAATCATGATGCGCCATAACATTGACATGAAATTCACGCTCAGTGTTGTCATAATATTTCAAGATAGTATCTACGATTCTAGTATATTCGTGTTCGAAATGTAGACTGAATACTAGGTGATTAAAAAACATTTCATTATGAAGATACCATTGATACCCTCTAGTTCCGTTTGTAGTAATGTTTACCCAAAAAACATTCTTACGTTTTAGATAATCTAGTAGATCTTCTATGTCTGGATGGACGCAAGGTTCTCCGCCTGTTAGGCTAATACGTAAAGGTTTATCTAATTCGCACAATCTGTCTACACATCGTTCGAGTATGTTTATATCTGTATGCGGACTAAAGTTATCGTGTATAGCATCGGGGCAATATGAACAATTATAGTTACAACGTTTGCCCAAGTTCCACTCAACCTTGATTTGATCTTGATGAGGCCATACAGAGTTTATCTTATACATACTTCTTAAACTCCGGAACTACATCTAAGATACTTTTAGAATTTCTGCTGATATCTAATCTGCGATTAAATTCTAAGAAGTCTGGCCATAAGTGACTTTGATCTTTGGCACGTAGGTAATTTATATTGTCTCGTATTTGTTGATGTGTAATTTTTTCTAGTACAGTATTTTTTTGCATTATATCAAATGCCCACAATGCTCTGTCTACAGCTTCTAATCTTTCAATAGCCAAGTCTTTTAATTCTTGCGGCAAGACTTGAGCTGATAATACATTAGGATAGCTTACACGATGACTGTAGAAAACTATTCCCATCTCGTTTAAGAAGTAATCTATACACTCTGCTGCCTGTAATATATTACCTGCTTGAGCAGTAAAGGCTCCAACGACTCTACTGACATTAGGAATAGACTTTATTTCTTTTATATTCTTTTCGACTTGATTGAAATCGCTGTTGGTTCTAATGTGATTGTAAACATCGTGGATGCCATCGAGACTGACATTTACAGCAACAGATCTAAAATATGGCCAATAATCATGTATGGTCCTACCTTTGCTGATTCCTAAGGTAGTTCCATTGGTAGCGTATTTGATCTCAATGTTTTTAGCATAGGGCTTTAACATATCTAGGATCTTATAGTGCTGAGGATCCATTAGAGGTTCACCGCCTGCAAACTCTACTCTACGGAAGTGTGGTATGAGTTTTTCAAAACTATCCCACCAACGATCAGTGTCATCGAACGGTCCTATATATTGTCCGGGAGTCTGCACTAACTTTGCGACTGTGGGCACTAGATAATTGTTTTCTCGTTCGTAGAACGGCTTTACTTCGTCCCAGTCTTTCCAGTTAGTACTATCTAAAGGATTACACATACGGCATTTTAGATTGCAGAGATTGTTTAATTTAATTTCCATAGTAGGAAATTCAAAAGGCATAGTATAATCTTCACGCAAATTGTCTAAAGCATTTGGATATAGATTGATACGTGCTTCAGGAATCACACCGTTGATGTGTCTTTGTCTTAGGCTTTCTACTCCTTGATCCTCTAGATCAAAACAAGGACGACAAACTTCAGGTCTTTCTCCGCATAAGACCTGCCTTCGTACTTCTTGCATCACTGGGCTGTTCCAGGTATACTCCAAGGTTTGATCTTGTATCCAACCAACAGGTTGACTGCGGCAGCAGATTTTTACAGCACCGTCCTCTCTAGTTGCTAATCCAGTAAAAGGATGCATGCAGAATGTTTTACTTTGTTTTTCCAATCGCCCAATCTCTCTCTTTGCACCAGAAGCATTCACCGCATAGGGGAACATACTGTCCGGATTTATATGTTTTATAATTGATACCTTCAAACTCGCCTTCGCAACTGCGAGTTAGTTCTAATAGATCTAGTATATTGTGTTCGTGGTACTGTTTTATGATCCAGTCTTTCATAGTATACACGAATGGATGACAAATGTATATACCGTCATGTATATAGCAAGGTGGAATGTGTCCTTCGTCTCTATCTTGTAGGGAACCCGGCAATGGTATGTCAGGATTACGATTTATTCCACCGTAGAGTGCATCTAGTTTATATTTGTGTGCAATGTATTCATTATGTGATCTTAGTATGATTTGGTTGCCACTTTTAAGTTTTCCATATTCATCTACTATAGTGGGACCTTTATCTGCCCATTCTAGTTCGGGAGGAATAAGATTCCGATGTAAATGAAATTGGTTATCGAATCTATTTTTAAACCAATCGATAACTTGATCGGCTACGTGTTCTTGCCAAGGCCTAGTGCGCCACAGTCTTATCTGATTGGTAAAATGTATTTCGGCATCGGTATTAGAGCAGATAAGGTAGGCCAATAAGGCACTGTCTGCCCCTCCACTGATACTGATTCCAATCTTGCGCCACTCTGGCTTTAAATAGAGTTCCATGAAATATTTACGCTAATAATATGACACTATAAATATTTCATGATCAAGGAAACCGATTTTTATGTTCATTTTGATTTAATGAACACTGCCAAAAACTTTACCAGTCAATTTGATAACAAGACTACCTTGAATCAGCCCACCGGAGATTTTTTCTACGATCCGTGGATTATTAAAGAACAATACCAAGGAACGATTTGGGAAAAAATATTAAACACTCTAGATGTTCCGCAAGGTGAAGCACGTTTAATAATTTTAAATCCGGGTGAAAGCTATATGGCCCATGCTGATATAGATGATAGATATCATCTAAACATTATTGGAAATAATGCATTTCTTATTGATATATCTAAACAAAAAATGTATCCAACAACGTCGGATGGTAGATGGTACGAAATGGATGCTGGTAGAATACATGCCGCTACAAACTATGGGGATATTCCTCGAGCACAATTAGTAGTAAGAAAACTTTTAAAAAGAGGCAAGTTCTACGAATCTAAACATGTAACAATCATACCTAAACAACAGATACATGATTACAGATATCAATTTGATAATCAGATCAGTCCATGTTTAAATGAATTGAATAGAAGTAAAAAGATGAATAATTTTCAATTCTCTAATGATCGTGTAGAGTTTGATATAGATTTATCAGCGATTCAAGAATTATCTAAGTTTGATCAGTCTATATTTCATATAACCTATGAATAAAAAGTGCGTGATAACCGGTGATACTAGAGGCATCGGAAAGATTTTTAAAGATCACTTTGAATCAAAGGGTTGGACTGTTGTTGGTTTTAATCGTTCCACAGGATTAGATCATGTAGTCCAAGAGGCTGTAGGATGTGATCTATTCATAAACAATGCATATGCAGATGGCAGACAGCTTGAATTCTTGAATCAGTTATATGCCAGTGTTGATAAAATGATAGTCTGTGGCAGTGTAGCAGCATTTTATCCTGATAAAAAACTACCAGTATACAGTCATCATAAAAAAATACTAGCAGAAAGAGTTAAAGAAATAGCAAGGTCAAACGTATTGATGTTACATCTAAGTGCTAAAGGATATAATGATTCTACAGCATTGTTAAAGATCATCGACCTGTGGTTAGAAAATCCTTGCATAACAGAAGTAGGATTTGATCCTACAGGAGAACCTAATGGATAAGAAAATAATAATTACAGGACATACACATGGATTAGGTAAAGCTATCTATGATAAGTTCAAAGAAATCAGCTGTAGAGAAATAGTAGGTATGAGCCGCAGCAATGGTTATGACATAGAAAAAGATTTTGATAAGATCGTTGAAGAAGCTAGCGGAGCAGAACTGTTTATCAACAATGCCTATAGAGATCAACAGCAGTTAAAACTATTCCATGCTTTAAAAAACAAAGTAGATATGATGGTAGTTATGGGTAGCGTCAGTCGATTTTATCCAGAACTAATTCCTACACAATATGTCCATGATAAACAGACACTGGCAGAAGCCTGTAGATTAGAAAGTCTAAACCCCGATGGCATTCCTATTCTCCATCTAGATCTAAGTTTCATAGAAGGAACAGAAGTCAACGAGGATGATCCAACAGCATTTACTAGTGATTACACAACCACTAAGTCTGATATAGTAGATACTATCATATTCTGGGCACAAAAGCCTTGTATACGTCAGATAGAGTTTAGATGGAAATGTACACCATTCGTGATGTCGGAACTAAAAAGGATCAATCCTAATTTAGATCCATCTAGGATAACGTTCTAAGTTTTCTAAAAAACGATCGGCGTGTATTCGCCACACAGTTTGATCTGTATACCTATAGTGAACTTCTTTTACACGTTCGACTATTCCTATTTTTTCTAATGTAGGAAAATAATGTCTATGGACTAGTCGTTGACTAGCTACTTTACTGTCATTAGATGTAGCATAGAGGTTGTCTTTACCAGCCCATTCTATGCAAGCTGGCAAAAGAAACTGATCTGTGAGGTTCTGATGTTCTGCTATTAGACGTTGAGGAGTTATTAAACCTCCATTAGGTCTAGCTGTGCCAAATGTGCAGGTTCTAGCCAATACCCTGAAACTGCCATACCCCATAACATCATCAAAACTATGTGCCACCACACTGCCAATTGCACGATTATCTTGATACAGTATCCAAGCCTTCCATAATTTTTCATTACGGAAACAATCAATCATAGACTTCTGGCTTGAATTATTTGCAAAACCTCGAGCAGAAGCCTCAGCATAGAAGTCGCTGAGATCTAGATTCTCATTCCACTCTTTTAATTGATACATATTTTTTCCCTGGCAGAGTTGTCTCCGGTGTTTTAACATATTCTCTACTGTTAGCTGGACACATATCGCACTGTTCGATAGATTTAAATCTTGTGTTAGAAAAATTTTTGACTTCTTCTTCAGTACAGTTTAACAGATCTAGTGGTCGATAACTAAGATATTTTTGCCAATCTGGATCTTCTGAAGAATTATGATGCTCTAAGAATCTTTTAAGTGTTCCTAGGGAAGCACATTTATAAAGTTTTTTGTCATAAAGGTACGAACAAAACGGACTAGAACAACCGTTGACATATGACTGTTCAGGTTTTCCTTCTGCAAAAGGCTTGGGAACATCGCCTATGAAATAATGATTCTGATGAAAAGTGTCTTGATCATGTAGAAAAATACTAAAGCTACCGTTAGACCAATACAGATCGTCGATCTCAGATATTTCTTCTCTACCTCGATAATCCATCCATTCTCTCCATTCTGGACTATTATCGTTATATTTTAAAACTTCTTGATAAAATTTAGAAGGATCTTCTTTAGGTAACTTTAAAATTTCTATTAGTTTGTGTGTTGCTGTCCTAACATGATCAGCTTTTGCTTGATCATCGAACGCAGAGAAATGATTACATATATTGATCTGTAGATTATACGCCTTTATCATTTCCGATAGTCGTTCGATATGTCTATCAATCAACGATCCGTTAGTAGGTATTATAATAGTAGCCTGCGGTTCAACTGATCTAATAAATTTTAAAATTTCTTCAACAGCATCTAGATACATCAGAGGTTCACCTCCGAGTAAACTATAAATGTCGATAGAAAAATGTTTCCTTGCTAGTGTTATGCTTTCTTTTACATTGTCAAGATCCATATCATATTCTCCTTTGCGGAAAATATCACTTCTAGTATCACATTGGAAACAGGTTAGGTTACACTTGTTTCCATAGAAAATATCAAGGATCTTGAGCCTATTCATATATTTTCTTAGCTTCGTCCATTACATCGCTGGGAAAGTTATTCTTAAAACTTTCAAATGCCAACATCTGTATATCTTTAAACGGCGTAGGTTTATCAATATCTATGCCCATAGCAGACATTTTAGGAAATAGATCTTTCTGTCTATCTTCGCTGATGTGACTCATTACGCTTCTAAGACTAATCGGTTTGTCGTGATCTCTATAACAGAAAAAATAGTTGATGCTTTTTAACTTTCCATCGACTATAAAATAACTGCTAGGATGCAGACTGTATTTGTAGATACCTAAATCCTTATGTGCTTTAAAAATGTTTAACATCTGTTCACGCCAGTCTGATAATACACTGTTGTAGTCTTGTTTGTCCGGGCCAGATAATTGCCAAAAATCAGGACCGTCGATTTCCAAATATAATTTACGTTTTTCTAGATCTATATTGATTATCTTTGGAACAAGATCTGGAAAGTTATTCCTCATCTGAGTGATATGGTTTACTTCTCGTAGCCATTTTTCTTCCATTAGTTCCGGATCAACTACTTGATTCTGACCTTGATGATATTCAGTATCATTATGATACCATTGGCAGAATGTTTTTCGATCTCGGCTGATAAGACTAGTGTAGATGAGATTGTTCCTACACAATCCTTTTCCAGGAACGTCATTATAGTAATATTCAAACTCTGTTTGCATATGCATACTTAGCGGATAAGTATGTGCATGATTAGAGGTATTGGCGGTAAGCCCTATATTGATTTAGATCCTTTTTTGGATATCAAGAGTTTTATAAATTTACACGCAGAGATCTGTAAAGGATTCGCTTTGGCTAGAGATTATGCCAAAGAAGGAACGTGGATGTCTCCAGGTTTTGATCAAAGTCGTGGCAGTTATAAATGGGATTGGAAACCAATATACAAGGCACACGAAGAATATCTAGCACTACCCGATGATCATCCTATCAAAATACAAGGTCGAGAAATCTATCCTAGAGATTTTAAAGACTACAAACAAAGAAATCTCTTTACTAGGTATCTTAAATCTGCACTAGGTGCCAACGACCCTTACATATATTACTTCCTATGGAACGAAGGAGATTGGAATGAACGCAACGCTGAACGTCAAAAGACCGAAGAAAGTCGCTTCTTTCCAGGAGTTGTTAAATGGGTAGAGAATCTACAAAATCAAAACATCATAGATCGAATAGGTCGTGTTATATTTTTTCATTGTGACCATAATGGCAAAGCATTTGAGCATAGGGATCTAGATGCTAAGAACGGTGTGTTTGAAAATGACTATTACACACCACACAACAACGAGTTCATACATATAAGATATAGAACAAAACGTGGATTCTACATATGGGATCCGGACACACAAGACAAACATTATGTCAACTCGCATGCAGCTTTCTGGAATGATCAAGACTGGCACGGCGGAGAAAGTAGTTTAGAACAAGAATACGGCCTAAGAGTAGACTGTAAATTTACACAGGAATTTAGGAATAAGATCGGAATAGGTAATCTGGAGAATTATTGATGAGAGATACATATTGTCCTTTACCGTGGATCGGTCTGAATATTTTACCTGGATCGGTTCAACCATGCTGCCAATGGACAGGTGTAGGTGAAAATACTTCAAACATTAGTAATATCAATAACGCTAATAATTTGCCTCTGTTTGTAAAAACAAGAGAAGAAATGTTACAAGGTAAAGTCATTTCTAACTGTGAGCAATGTTACAATGCTGAAGATTCTGGAGTTATATCTAGAAGAGTCGAAGCTATAGAACTATACGGAAGACCCACTGAAGTTGATTTAAAGTTATTAGATATTAGTTTTGATAATGTATGTAATTTAAAATGTAGAAGTTGTACCAGTACATCCAGTCATTTGTGGTTTCAAGATGAAAAAGCAATTTATGGAAACACACTCACTGAAGAAAAATATATCGATCAGGACTTTGATATTGATATTTCTAAATTAGAGTATGTCAATGTAAGTGGAGGAGAGCCTTTTCTTAGCAAAAAATTTGATTACTTTTCTAAAATAATCAACGAATATGATATAGCTAAGAAACTGCATATATCTATATCCACAAACGGAACAGTCCTTCCTCCCAAAAATGTTTATGATTTGATGATCAATGCTGAACAATTATCTCTATCAATAAGCATAGACGGTGTTGGACATTTAAACAATTATTTTAGATCTAATAGCAAATTTGAAGATTGTTTAAGAACAATTGAATACTTAAAAAATTTAAAAGAAATTAGAAAAGAAAAACTGACTCATTTACAAATACACACTACTGTAACCATATACAATGTAAATCTTCTTAAAGACATTGAAAATTATTTTGCTAAAGAATTTCCCGAGTACACTTATTCTCATAGAATGTTGTATTGGCCTGAACAGTTATCTGTAAGGAATATGCCTAAAGGGTTAAAAGATAAAGTAAGATCTGTAGTTGAGTCTTATGATGAAAAATATATCGATGTTAAAACAGAATTAAACATCGACGGAGAAGATCTGTTTGATCATTTTTTAAACTTTAATGATAAACTAGATCTACTAAGGAATGAATCTTTAAAAGATTCTAATCCAGTGTTATCTGATTACATTAGGAATTATCAAAGAAACGAAATTGATAGCAAAGTCTTTTTCCTAAAACAAGTAGATATTATTAAATGCAATACATAGGAAATTATAAGCATTGGATAAATCCTTTATGGGAACATCTAGTACTAACTAGGACTGGTCAGGCTAGGCCTAGAGATTGGCCTGCTGCAAATGCTGTCGAATCTGCTGAATATAAAAGATATCAAGAAGCTGGATATGATCTAAATGCTGTCAACTGGTGGGTTTATGAAAGCCAAGACCTTGGTATAGACATAGATCCTCCTTGGTGTAAGGGAAGAGTCCATTGGTGGATCACTAAACTGTACCCAGGACAGTATATGCCTATGCATACAGATCCTCATACACACGATGAAAAATGCCTTAGGTATTGGGTACCGTTACAGGATTATGAACCAGGACATGTGTTTATCTATAATAATATTCTCATGAACGATTATCGTGCAGGTGATGTTTATTCTTATCATGATTCTAGAGATCCTCACGGTGCTGCAAATATAGGACATACTCCTAGAATAGTCTTACAGGTTACAGAATATGCAGAGTAAGACTTATTGTCCTTATCCTTTTATTAGTTCTAGTCTACAGGCAGACAATACAGTCTTGCCCTGTGGTCAATTCATGAAGAGCATACACTTCAAAAAAGTAATTCCTATCAACGAAGTTCGCAATGGGGAATTTATGAACGAAATGCGAGCCAAGATGTTACGAGGTGAGCATGTAGACGGTTGTCAATGTCCTGCAGAAGAAGCTGCCGGAATGAGAAGTATGAGGCAGTCAGCTATTGATAAGTTCGGGTTCACTACTGAAACAAAGCTTCGCAAACTAGAATTAGTTTTTGACAATGTTTGTAATATCAAATGTCGCAGTTGTGGAAGTCCTAACAGTCATTTATGGTATGAAGATGAACTAGCTATCTACGGAGAAGGACTCATAGGTAAGAAGTATGTTAAAAATACTCTGTATAAAGATGTAGATTTTTCTGACTTAGAATACATAGAAGTTTTAGGCGGCGAACCGATGATCAGTCCTGGTACTGAAGATTTTTTTAAACTGGCATCGGACTTAGATATTTTAAAAAATTTAAACATACAGATTAGCACCAACGGAGTTGAACGTGCCAGTGGTTATGTTCTAAAGGCACTACAGGAATGCAAAACTCTGTCTATGGATGTCAGTGTTGATGCCTACGGTGAATATAATAACTATGTTCGCAGTGGTTCTGATTGGTATAAGATTTTAGATAATATGAAATTTTATAGCGATCTAAAAGATGCAAGGACACCAGATACTACTAAACTATCAGTCCATACCACAGTGAGCATATACAATGCTAATCAATTAGATATATTAGAAAACTTTGTATCAAAAAACTTTCCTAACTATGCATACTCTGAACAGGTATTACAATTTCCTGTATTCATGAGCATACGCAACACACCTAAAGACTATAAAGATGCAGTAAGATCTAAAATTAAAAATCCTGGAATAGTTTCATATATGGATTCTCAAGGAGAAGATCTGTTTGCAGACTTTATAAGCTATAGCCAAAAATTAGATGATCTAAGAAAAGAAACAATGGCTGATCATAATCCTTTCTTAAAACAATTTATAGAATCTTACCCTAACAAGAAAGAATTTAGCAGAGAAGTTTTTATAAAATTTTTAGATTCTATCAGGAATTGATGTGCCAGGTAGGCAATGCATCAAACAGTTTTGACCGCATGGTAAAGTAAACTTCAGCACCGGGCATCTTGTTTTTTATTTTTTCTAATAGTTGTTGTTCTTTGAAGATCCTATAATTCTTGCTGTAGAAAAAAGTAGTGCCTTCATAGTTGAATATGTTGCTGAGATTTATCAAAGTCTTTTTGTTACAGTCTATACGATCTAAAAAATCACTGTTAGCTAACAAATCACATAATACAAATTCATATTTGATATTTTTTATCTTAGGTGCGTGTGTTTGCCAATAGTCTAGACTGCGTTGATTATAGTCGTAATAAACAACTGTAGCATCATCTGTGGTGTAATCTTCGAACCATGCTCCGGACGCAGGCGTTATAATTTGTTCATATGGTGTTGGTTTCAGATCTATTGACTCTGTTGGCTCTGTATGGACATGTTGACTTTGACAGTAGTGTAATCGATGATATGCCCAACTTAGCTGTTTGTAAAAATCTTCAGGGCTTTCTGGATAAAAATGTATCTTATTTTTTCTCTGATCGTCGTTGAATACTTTTACAGGTAAATCGTGTTCGAACGCCACCCGTAACATGTTCCAACCATGGCATCTGTGTCGGTATGATTTTTCAGTATATCCTTTAATGACCCACAATGGTGTATAATCATCATGATAATTATCGTTGCTTCTACAAGGTTCTGTTTCTATATGTTCAGAATATAACTGTTGAATGCCTATTTCTGGCCTACCAACATCTTTATAGATATTGAGATTGATTACATAACATTGATGATGTAGTTCGTAGTATCCTTCTTTTCTATCTAATACATGACCTGCTATAAAAAATTCATCAGATATTAGTTCGTCAATACTGTTAAAAAATTCTCTACCATTGACAAATTCTGTGCCTGTAGAAAATACCAAAGCATAGTCATAATCGAGATTAGCAGCATAGTTTAACAGATGATTCTCGTCAGTTGACACTAATACATGATAACCTTTTCTATATAGATTATCTAGTACACCGTCCGCTTGATTTTTGATCAATTCTCGAATAGAAGGCAGGTACTGTTGAGTATTATCAACCATGCATAATACAATACGTCTAGTCCATCCCGGATTAAATTCTATCACTTGCATATTGTTTTCTATAACTTCTAGCGATCAGTTCTACAAATTTGTCAATTTTATTTTCTAGTTTACCGTGTGCAATAAGATGCATCCTTGGGCTATCGGAAAAATTTATCACGCTATGATAATTCCTAATGTTTATGATAAATGCTTTGCCTTCTTGCCAAGGAACCAGTCCGTATCCATCCAATACCATATGACAATCCAACGGATGATTTATAGCTACATTGACCGGTACACCGAATTTAAGAGCATCGAAGTTGTCCTCTCCAGGCAATCTTCCTGGCATATCGCTATGTGGTGTTATAGCACAGTTTGATTCTAGTTCCATAAATCTTATCCTACGATAAGTATCGTAGGGAAAATCTTCCCAAAAAGATTTAATACTTGGAGTAGATGTTGACAAGCTGGTCCATTTATAGGGAACTTCCTCTTCTTTAGAATATCCATAGTTAGTCCAGGCTCCTGTTGAACTAATATCGATTCCATGAATACAACAACTGTTCCACCCATTGTTATTATCTTCTCTATGCGGAACTAAATGACATACGGATTCTAATGCTTCTTTTTTCCACGAATCTAAGTCAATATCAATATCTAATTCAAGCCATCCGAAATCGGAACGATTCAATAACCAATCTGCTATTTCAAAATCTGTTTCTATTCCTTTCGGCAATGGGGGCATCTTCCACTTTAGGTTTTTATTTTTTTCGTAGAATTTTAATGCATCTTCACTTATCATACTTGTAATTATAGAAAAAAACACAAGATAAGTACAACTATGAATAAAAAAGTAGTTGATACCCTATCGATTTATGTCACACATAATTGCGGTTTGAGTTGTAATCTATGTGCCAGCTATAATAATTATGTAGTCAAAGGACACTACGATTGGGATTCTGCTGAAGAAAGATTAAAAAAATGGGGCGATCTTTTAGAAATACGACAGATCACAATAATCGGTGGAGAACCATTTTTACATCCCGATATTGATCGCTGGGTCGTTGGTACTGTAGAAGCATTTAAACACTGTAACGACATAAGAGTGTTTACAGGTCTTACAGGCGACAAGCTACTAAGACATAAAGATCTTATCAGGAAATGGTTTGATATGGGAGTAGTGACGCAAATAAGTGTACATGATCCCGCAGACTGGGAATTATCTATAGAAACTGCCCAAACTATTTTTGGTGATCTAGAATATAAAAAAGTATCCGGAATGGATTACTGTTCGTTTGAGTTTAAGAAAGTAGAATATTTTTATAAAGATCGTTTGGTATTTTCTATATATGAACAATGGGACTTTTTTCCACACTCTCAGAAAGAAATCAGAGATGGAAAAATTTATATGCATGAGAACGATCCCGAGTTAGCACATAGTAAGTGTCATGCAAAGTCCTGCCATTATATCGTTGATGGATATCTTTATAAGTGTGTGCTTACAGGTATTGCTAATATGTTGCTAGAACAGTTACCATTAGGCGATCGAGAACATGCACTGCTGAGCCAAGTAAAACCAATAGATCCTTTTGATACTATCGATTTTGATTTTTCGTCGGCGATTCCTCAATGTACCTTATGTTCAGTGCAAACAGATAAACTAATACCAATATATCCGTTATCTACTAAAAAGCCAAGGTTGGTAAAATGAAATTTCAATATGATAATCGACATTTAAAATTTGGAAATGCTGGATCTGTCCAAGATCCTAACACTATGGCTTTCCTTAAAAATATCAATGTTGATTTAGTTTCGTGTTTAAATGATGATGTATTGCATAATAAGTTTTTAGAAAAATATAGAAGCTGGATAACATCCAGCATGAATAACACTATCATAGGTATAGATAATTTTAAACACGCTGCTTTTTCTAATGGAACTACTGAAGCATTTGATAAGTTCTATATGAAAAATCGCACTAGAAGATTTAGATGCTTCAAGGGCGAATACATGTATCACAAACTAGTTTGGAGAAATCATTGGCCGGACTGGAAACACATAGAAGATGAATCATTAAAATCTAACGATGCTGTTGTAATATCATTGCCTTTTTCCGATACAGGAAACAAGCACGTTGATCTAGATCGTCTATTATCAGAATGTGATAGATTAGAAATACCAGTATTACTCGATTGTGCATATTTTGGAACATGTGACAATATCACTATCGACCTTCGATATAATTGTATAACAGATGTTACGTTTAGTTTATCTAAAACTTTTCCAGTCGCATACTCGAGAATAGGAATGAGATTGACTAGAGTCAATGACGACGATCCTTTGTTTGTTGTAAATTACAGTGGTTATCTAAATAGGTCTTCTGCTGCGATTGGATTAGCATTTATGTCTAGTTTCAGTCCTGATTATATATTTGAAAAATATCGAAGCAAACAATTAGAGTTCTGTAAGATACTAAATGTTGATCCTAGCCAAACGGTTATGTTTGCCATTGGAAAAGCAGGTTGGGAAGAATACAATCGAGGGAGAGATACCAATAGATTGAGCTTCCATCGTCAGTTACATCTCGACACCAAGGACTTCATACAACAATATGCCCAACGGTAAGATAATCAATATTGAATGGTTCGGCGACGCAACTACGAAGGAAAAGACCGAATATCTGTTAGACGAAATTAAAAAATCTGCACATGTAGGATACGATAACATCATATTGATTATGCTAATGGATGGATTCCTTCCACTGGTCAAAGATGTTTTTAAAGATCAAATGCAGACGATAAATCAAGAAAGTTCTAAGTTGGGGATAAAGAACATTTTATTGATTTCGGGTCATGGAGAAAAATTTTCTGGACTAGAAAACGATTTTTTCTTTATAGATTATACCCTAAGAATGACCTACAATGCTTATAAGCATCAACTACAAAACCAAGGTATTCCTGATCAGAAATTTTTATTTTTAGGAGGAGTTTCTACTAGACCTAATCGAATAGGACTGTTGAAGAGATTTTATGAAAGAGGATTATTAAAAAACATGGAGTGGTCGTTTTTTAGTCCTAGTTCAGATTCTGATAGACAATGGTGCAGAAACTATTGCCAAGATTACACTGATCAAGAATATCAAACATTTTTAACAGAATGTGAAAGATCTGTAGATGACATTTACAACGAATGTAAAAAATATTTTGGAAACTATTCCCATACAGATATTAAAGATTGGTGTAGCATTGTGGAAAAAGATTTTATTAAATGTCCAGGTTATATAGATCCTGCGATATTTAAAAAAACATTATTCAGTGTAATCTCTGAAGGAATAAATTATTGGCCTTGGTCTGTTGACTTTGAATTTGTTACAGAAAAATTCTGGAGAACAGTTCTTATGAAACATGCTTTTATTTTCTCTGGATATACTCAGCAATTCGATTATGTAAAAAAGTTAGGATTTAGAACTTTTGAAAATTATCTGCCTAAACAAAATTATGCATATATCATTGACGAAGAAGAAAGATTAGACGCTGTAGTTTTTAATTCTGAATATCTTTTAAAAAATTATTCTTTATTTGAGAAAGAAATAACAGCTGATGTTGAATACAACTTTAATCTAGCAATTGAATATATCAGCAAACAAAATAAAATTTTTCATTTGTTAGAAAAAGAATACGGTGTGAGTAAAGAAGATATCAGCTTCTATATCGATAGAACAGGTTACGATCATCTAATAAGGAGGTTTCCAGATGCAATCATCTAAGTGTGCAGCCTTTTGGAACCATACTAATATACGTAACGACAATCGAATCTTTCCTTGTTGTCGATTTAAACATCATATAGCAGAGTTTGATGGTGATGTCCAACAAATTTTGTTTCATGAAAAATATCAAGAACTAAGAAATAAGAGTTTATCTAATGAACCTATAACGGGCTGTGAAAAATGCTACTATGAAGAATCATTAGGAAAAGAAAGCCTTAGACAACGATTCAATAAAGAATACGATATAGACAGTGTATCTTTAAAATATTTAGAAATTGGATTTGATAACATATGTAATTTAACTTGCGATGGTTGTTGGGAAGATTTTAGTAGCGAATGGGCTAAGAAGAAAGGACTAGATAAAACAATAATTGTAAAATCGACGACAGAAATTAAAACTATTCCTTCCACGATCAACAAAATTTTATTCTTAGGCGGTGAACCATTGATGACTTCACGCCATTATAAGTTTTTAAAAATGATAGAAGATCCTAGTTTAGTTGATGTAATATACAATACTAACGGAACTTTTCTTCTTAAAGATATCGAGATAGAACTTTTTAAAAAATTTAAATCAATAAAATTTATTTTAAGTATTGACGGATATGCAGATCTAAATAATCAAGTACGGTCAGGTAGTTCCTGGGAAGATATTTTAAAATTTATTTCTCAAATAAAACAAAATAATTTTAACTTAGAAATCAATACAGTCCTACATAAAAATAACTGGCATGGTATTAAAGATCTAGAACTGTTTATCCAAGAATTGAACGTGCCGTGGACTGTAAACATACTAACATATCCTTTCAATTTAGATATAAAGCACATAGACGAAAAAGAGAAGTTAGTTGAGCTTTTACGATCTATCAAGATTGTCGATCTTGAATACATTATTAAACATGTATCTGACACTGATTTATGAAAACAACTGTAGATCAATCTTTGTATTCTAATCCAGATATGATTGACGGAGTCGTTGAGCTGTTTAAAAAAGAAATGGGCAGCTTTGATGAAGTTAAATCTTATTCTGTAAATGTATTAGATTTTGATGATTCTAGAGATCTCACAGACATTCCTCCGAGAGAAAGAAATAATATCTCAGTACATACATTTTCTTTATTTGAATCTATAGAAGAAAAGATCCTATCTAAATTTCCATTGACTGTTGATTATATTAAACTAATGCCCGGAGTTATTGATGCTAGGATGATAGCCATCGGACCTAATTCGATATTGCCTTTGCATTTAGATGACATGGGTAGACCAAGCTATGATCTAAATGATTGGTACAGTGTGTTTATTGGGATACAGGTTCCTAGTGAAAACTCCGATCTATTAGGAGTCCAAATTGAAACCGATATATGTAAACATAAATCTGGTTTGGCGATAGTATTCGACACTCAAATTCCACACCATGCTTGGAACAATACTAGCGAATGGTGGATATCTCTTAGACTCTCCATTCTTAAAAATCAGTTTGGGCAACATCTATAAATATCGTTCTAATGTATTACACAGAATATGAAAAGATTGAATATTTTAAAAAATATTTGATTGGAAAAAATCTTGATCTTTTTGATTGGAGAGAACTAAAGAAAAATTTGTTATTGGCTGATAAGGATAACAGCGATCAAACGATGTGGTGGTATTACATACAAGGCCACAAAAACAAAACAACGTTTGAGTCGAATACTAACAGTCAAACAATTATGGATGAAGATAATGCTGCTAACGGTTCAGAATATCTGCACGTAGATTTGACAGGTCAAACTGTTGATAGTTTTAAAGATATTCAAACCCAAGCGTTATCAATTCCGGGCATGATGTATGCAGGAATACATTTTTTAGGCCCTGGTTCAGTTGTGGATACGCACACTGACCCGGATGTAAACAATTTTTTGTTTTATCTTAAATCAAACGATCAGTGTATTTTTAGAGTAGGAAACAATGATCGAACTTTTGAAACCGGAGACCTTTTTATGTTTGACGGGGAAACACCTCATTCAGCATATAATTATTCCGACAAAGATTGGATTATTTTTGCACTAAGAATTAGTAAACAACATTTTAAAAAAGAGAAATTATGAAAATATCAACACACAACCATTGGGATCCTTTAGAAGAAATTATTGTAGGTATAGCAGATCATGCCAGAGTACCTACTGTCGATCGAAGCACTATGAGCATGAGCTACACTAATCACCCAATGGAACTAATCAAGCCATTAGAAGGTCCTTATCCACAATGGCTAATCGATGAAGCCAACGAGGACCTACAGGGACTTGTCAATGTCCTTGAAAAAGCAAACGTCAAAGTTCATAGACCTAAGGCTTTAGATCATAGTGTTGAATTTAGTACACCAGAATGGAAAACTACTGGTTGGTACACATGGTGTCCACGAGATCTATTACTACCGTTGAGTGATTTAATCATCGAAACTCCTAGTGCTTGCCGTGCTCGATATTTTGAAACTAGAGCCTATAGACACATAATGATGGAAGCCATACAAGATGGTGTAGAATGGATCGCTGCTCCTAAGCCTATCCTTCCTGATGAAAGTTATCAGTTCGAGGACATCGATGGAAAACCTAGCCTACTAAATCTAGAACCAGTATTCGATGCTCCTAACTGTGTAAGACTAGGCAAGGATATATTATTCCAAATAAGCAATACTGGCAATCATTGGGGATTGCAATGGTTAAAGAATGTACTCGAACGTAGAGGATATCGTATACATCCAGCTGAACACATCTATAGCTATGGACACTTTGACAGCACTATTGTTCCGTTACGTCCAGGATTGGTTTTATTGAACAGCAGTAGAGTCACTCCGGAAAACTGTCCCGAAGTTTTCAAGAAGTGGGATAAAATTTGGTTTGATGATTGTATCGTTCAAGGTAGTAAGATTCCCGGAGGAGTAGCTCCGTGTAGTCCATACATTGGAATGAACATACTTAGTATCGATCCGAATACTGTTGTAGTAGACGATACACAAATTCCGTTGATTCGTGAATTAGAAAAACATAACATAACTACAGTTCCTATTCGTTTCCGACATGCAATGACACTCAGTGGTGGTCTACATTGTGCTACATTGGATCTGCGTAGGAATGGTACTTTAGAGGATTATTTTTCTTGATACAGTATGTTAAAAGAATAGAAGATTTTTGGAGTTCATCTCTAGAAAATTTTGTATTTCCTGTGAGAAGTAATCTATACCAACGAGATTACTTTCACAAAAACTACGATAAGGAATATGATCTTTTTCAAGCATTTGACAACGAGCTTCCAAACGGTTCGGAAAAATTTTATGAATCCTTAGGAATCACAGAAGGTTCGATATCATGGACCTGTCTAGAGCCAGGGCAGGTCATACCGATACATACAGATTCATTTTACAAATTACGACAAAAATTCAGCGTTGATGTTGATAACTGCGTTAGGTATTTGATCATGTTACAAGATTGGACACTTGGACATTATGTAGAATTTGAAGAACAGTTGATTACTAAATGGTCCAAAGGAGATGTTTTTGCTTTTGATCATACTTCTCGTCACTGTGCTGCCAATACTAGTAATGTCAATTTCGTTACATGCCAAGTCAATGCTATCGTAAATAGATAAAATAAAGGACATTAAATGACACAGCTATCAAAGATACATGAACACTGGGATAATAAAATTGTTGATTACGATTTAAAAAAATACAATTGGCCTGAGTGGGCGTTATCTGTGATTCAAGAAATAGCTCCACAGGTAAAAGAATTAGAAACAATGCATGAGGTTTTAGATGCTGCTTCGATTGTTAGGGTTAGCCAACACGTACAAAATGCCTGCGTCCGAAGAGACTTCATGGAACGTTTCGATGAATTTGCTGCAGGTATAGTCCCCCAACGGATCGACGGAAAACGTTACATGATCCAAAGACAAGGCACTCTACGAGTAGTGATACCTCAGCAGGCTAAGGTAGGACGTAGACTTGCTTTCCATCAAGGTATCTTCGTAGGCAACGGTCGCGGTTGTCGTACTATTTGGACTCCTTTTACAGAAGCCAAGGGTACTAACACTATGTGGATCATGGATCTCGATATCAGCAGAGAAATTACAAAACGTGTATTAGCTGAAAAGTGGAGTCTTGACAAGTTCGAAGATGAATGTTTAAAACATGCTTGGCCGGTAACTCTTAAACCCGGACAGAGTCATTTGTTTTTCCAAGAACATATTCACGGCAATAAAAACAACGAAGAAGGATACACTCGTGTTAGCATGGATATGCGTATCTTGATCGAAGGCGAAGAATGGGGTCGTAGACTACCCGGAGGATTTATGCGACTTCCTGGAGATTACGAAGTATCAGAGGTAATGGATTATACCGGTAAAACTTTCATAACTTATGCAGGTTGGAACAGTAGATTTAGCAAAGATATTCCTCTTCCAATGCAACGTGCAGTTATTGAACCGTATTGTGTTAAAAATAAGATTGCATATACCAGCTATGAGTTTGAAAACGAACATATGGATTGGCAACCGGGTTTAGAGCATTATATCAAAGAACGTCCTGATGGTATCGTATTGTGTAGTATGTACTGTTTAACTGACGATGCAGAACGTAGAAAAGAAATACTTCAGCTAGCTCTAGACCTAGGAGTAGAATTACACTTTGCTAACGAGTTGGTTAGTCTTAAATCTAAAAAAGATCTTGACAAGATTGAAACTTATCTAGATTTTGCAGTTCCTAAGAAAGGTCCGCAAGTTTGGGAAGAAGGTTGGCCCGAAGGAATTTAAGTCACAAAAAAAGGCCCAATGGGCCTTTTTTATTATGGGTTCAGTCCGTAATACGGTAATCCATAATCTGTGCCGCCGATATTGACTTTTAAATATCCTACAACACCGCCGCCTAGATTTACTTGTCCAGAACCACCACCTGCTGCTACACTATTGTTAGCAACGTAGATTTTCTGTGTATGATCAACTTTGAAAGCAGTTACTTGGCTTCCAGAGTTGTTAGTAGTTTGTACTTCGAATGATCCTGGTACTGTACCACCTGTTACTGTTCCGCTAGCTGCTACTTTAACAATAGCTGAAGTTTGATATAATGATCCATCAAATCCAAAGAACAACTGAGAGAAAATAGAATCGCCGGACTGTATTAGTGTAGTGTTAGATTGTGTTCCTCTAGATCTCTTAAAGATAGCAGCAGGACCATCAGCATCATTTGTTGATGCATCTACTGTGAATAAATCATATGGATCAAGTAGACTTCCGTCAGTTCTAATAACGATGCCACCAAACGGTTCAGTTACTGTGATTGAACTGGTTTCAACTGGGCCTACGATTTTACTTTCTACAGCATCTACTAGTTTAGTTGAATTTTCACCAAATACAGATCCAGTCATGTCGCCAGTATGATAACCGGCAGTATTTCCTACTACATTACCGATCAAGCTTGATCCAGCTGTTCCAGTAACTACACCAGTTATATTACCAGACACGTTACCTGTAACATTACCTGTAAGATTACCTGTGACATTACCTGTGACATTTGCAAAAACAGGACCAACAATTCTTCCTGAAATACCGTCTACTAAAATAGTAGAATCATCTGCAACTAAACTACCTTTAAATGCTGATGCAGATATTGTTCCTTCGAACGATGATAAATCTATCGTGGCACTTAGACTTGCCGCTGCATCGTTATATGAGAATGAAATACCTGTATGAGAACCATTGCTAAAAAGTGCCGCTGCGGCATCTTGAGCATCTTCGTTTGTGTAACCTGTAATTTGAACACCACCTAAAGTGGTTCCATTACCTATATATAATCGTTGATCGTCTGTGACATACAGCAGTTCGCCCGACGCCAAAGGTACGGTCATCGCTTGTCGTTGTAGTTCGGTGCCTCTGCGGATCTGTAAGGGCATAGTTTAACTCCTGGAAATTTCCTGTTTCAATATATTTATGCCAGCAGTTCCAGAACCTAGAGCCAAAAAAATAGGGCCCTAAGGCCCTATTAAAATACGCAGTTTAATCTACGCATGGTCCGTTTCCGTTGCGAAATCCCACTTTTCCGCCCTCTGCTTCAATACGTTTGATAACATCTTCAAACAATATAGGAGCAAAATCAGGAGTTTGTTCTACACATACGCAATGATATCTAACATCGATTTCATCGCTGTATAAGATCTCGCCCGTTGCAGCATTTACACCACGTGCTTTACGCACACGATTTGCATGAGTATGTCCGTGTATGTTAGTACCAAAACGTCCTAAGCTATCTGCATGTATAGGAATATGACTTAAAATCATACCGTCCATTACATGATAAGCTCTCAACTCACGAAAATACTCTCGGTATTCATCGTCACGGAAAATATCATGGTTGCCACGGATCAATACTTTATCGCCGTTTAATCTAGCCAAAGTTGGCAATGCTTTGCGGTTGATAACAACGTCACCTAAATGGTAGACTTTGTCTGTAGGTTTGACTCGTTCGTTCCATGCTTTGATCATAGCTTCATCCATCTCAGCAGGATCATCCCATGGACGTAACTTTGTAACTCCATCCGATCTCGTAAATCGGCACACGCCAGCGTGGCCGAAATGCGTATCACTAACTAACCATACGCTTGGCATAGTGCTCTCCTTTTAAGTTATTGCTCTTCTAAAGAGCAGTTCTTGTTTACTAAATGCTTCAACTTCCCAGGGCATGTCTAGATACTTAGTTTTCTTACTATAACGTTTTCCGTTCCAGTAATTCACACCCTTGACAGTTTTTAAAGTACCGTTGGCTATTTGTTTAACATGCACCATTTCATGTGCAAGTGTTACACCTAGCCTTTCTAAGCTCTGCGGTTTTAGCAAAACTACGATGGCTCCGAACTGTTCAAGATAACTAGTCAACCCATCGTTATCATCGAGATTATTTCTAACGATTTTAACGAACAATAGTTTCTTACTACGCTTTAACCTAAGTTGTTTTATCAAAGAAGGAAGGATCCCCTCGATAAACTCTTTGGTTCTTTTGCTTCGAGATTGAACAGCGTATTCCATAAGAGTATTATACTGTCAATTACTCAAATAGTCAACCACCCTGCGCTTCTCGTGCAGTTGGAACATTTCTCCTCGATTGATCCAGTCTTGTACGAGCTCTGGACTACCGTAACTGCCCACAGGCGCTTTATGTAAGATATAATACACGATATGCCCTAGTTGCATTTTGTTCCATTGATCTGCTCTAGAAATAGCATTGAACACATCACCGGTTAGCAGAGTAGTTAAAAAACTACCTGGAGCATATCCGTAGGTCCAATATCTTTCCAATGCTTCTTTAGTATGCTCTGGGACATTTTTATCTTCATCACCCATTACCAATCCTCCACGCCTGAGATTTCAATTTCAAACTGTCCATCATAACCGTTTACTTTGTATGTGAAATTCATAGTAGTAACGGATCCGATACCTGACCCCGATTCTTGTTTAACTTCAAAGAAATCAACTTCAGGAAATTTTTCAAGAACTTCCTGCATTTTTTCTAGATCTTGTTTATTCAAAAACATCAGATATCTCCTTGGTAGTTCTTCGGAACAATGAGCCCACTATCTAGCTCAATGCCGTTGATAGTATGAGGCTCATTGTTGTCATATGCCCAACCCAAGACTTCCATCATCTTGTGCTTGACCAACAAGTTAGGTGAGCGAAACGCTTCTGTATCACGGAAGCCCATCATTACACCAACTTCGCAGACTGCGCCCGAACGGCAAACTCCTGCCACACAATGCACAACAACATTCATTCGATCTTCAAATGCTCGTTGTAACAAGGCAACAAGTTGCTCTGCTTGAGCATCAGTGATCTTC
>JACCDX011225051.1_pt1 | contig 28576 bp, 38 predicted proteins | sample 7449681 | NCBI WGS metagenome assembly JACCDX01 (sample SAMN15323450, study PRJNA562643) | freshwater metagenome | isolation source: river surface water | place: USA:Blue River Watershed | collected 2017-08-18
AGATGGTTACAATCCTCCAATTGATGTAGAAGGCATAGAATATCTAGGTGAAAATACCTATAGAGTTGTACAGCCCAATGAATTAGGTTACATTCCACTAAAGACCATTTACCAAAGCACCAAAGTTTACAATAACATTGGTACAACAGTAGTACAAGACGTTGCACAGATTCAACGCAGCATCTATGGTGACATGGCAGAAATTTACAGCGCAATTACATACGGCGCACATCCTACACTGGTAGTAGATGAAACAACAGATCAATTAAATGACGGACAAGTAGGCGGGGAGCCTGGTAGTATTGTCAAAGTTCAAGCAAGTCTAACTGGACAGCCAACTCACGTATATGAGTTTAAGAGTCCACCTCTAGATGCAATTAATGAGATCCGTGACCTAGTGGATAACAAGGTCCAAAAGCTAAGTCAAATTGCTATGTTACGCAGTGAGGATCTTATCCGCGCAAGCCGCAGTGGTGAGCAGATTGAACAGTTTGATGATAAGTTGAGTGCGTTGATTAGACGCAAAGCTACAAACTTAGAAAATGCAGAAGCAGCACTTTGGGAAATTTGGTATGATTGGTTAAACATGACCATGCCAGATGATTTCAGTATCAGTTATAATAGACAGTATAACAAACGTGCGCTGGAACAGGAACTAGGTGAAGTAGACCAAATGATGGCTATACTTCAAAAGTATGAAGCATTGATTGAAGGACCTGAAGAAGAAGATGAGGATGAAGAGGAATATGCTACACCAGCTGCACCAATGGCAGCACCAGTTGCATGTCCTCCAGCCACAGGCAATGTTGCACTAAATCTTGCTAATAGACAGGATGCTATTGACAGTGCAGCATATGGTCCTCTTAACCCCGCACAACCAAATGAAGAGTTTTGGCAGAGATTGGCAGACAAGTGGAGTGTGTCAGTTGAAGAAGCCAAGCAATCACGCTGTGGTAACTGTGCAGCATTTATACAAACCAGTAAGATGCTACAGTGCATTGATGCAGGCTTAGCCGCAGGCGGCGCTACAGGTGATGAATGGGATACTATTGCAGCAGGTGACTTAGGTTACTGTGAAGCATTTGATTTCAAATGTGCCAGCAATAGAACCTGTGATGCATGGATCACTGGTGGTCCAATCACAGATGCAAATACTCCAGCCATGGAAATGGAAATGGAGTCAGAAGAAGAATATTCCGCTGAGGAAATGGCAGAAGAAGCCGCTGAATCAGCAGAAGAAAAAGAATACAAGCAATTTAAAAAGGACATGCGTGACAGAATACGCCAGAGACTGGAGCAGTTGTTGAATAGCTCAACAACAGACAATGGTTTCTAATTATTCTGAACTTACGTGTACTACTGACGTTAAACAGGAGAATAACAAATGAGTGATGAACTCAGTACAGATACTCTAGTTGCAGGAGAAAACGTGCAACCAGTTAATACAGCTACTGATGCGGAGACACATGTTGAAGCAAAAGCTGAGAAGAGTGCTACACCAAAAGTGGAAACACGTGATGGTAAGCTCTATGTTGATGGAGTGCGTGTGTATACACGTGATGATGTCAACCGTATTGGATCAAAGGCTCAAGAAGAAACCAAACAGCGTTTACTTACTGAGCTTGAAGTAGATAGCTTTGATCAAGTCAAAAACGTTGTCAAGCAGTTACGCACTGCTGGTGATGAACAAGGACTTAACGTTGCTAGCCTACGTGATGCAGTAAAGAAAAAAGAGCAAACTGTTGAAGAGTTACGTGCTGAATTACAGCGTGTAAAGACTGATGTAATCCTCAAAGATCACATTGGTAATATCTATAACAATATGCCTTCACAGTGGAACACAGAACAGCGTGCCGCAGTTGTGGACTTGATGAAAGCCCGTAACATGCTGCACTTAGAAGGTGACACATTTGCTATACGCAATGGTGATACTTTCTTAACCCAGGACGGTGAAACTCCGGACTATGCGGGTGCTGTTACGCTAATTGGCAAGACCCTAGGTCTACCAATGGCAAAAGTAGGTGTTGCAACTTATGATGCACCTGATAAGAGTGTTAAGGAAACAGTGGTTAAGAGTATTGATGAATCAAGACTTACCAAAGACCCTGCTTACCGCAGTGCTTATGTTCAAGTGCGTGAAAAGAACAGGAATCTCAGCAGAAGTGAAATAACAGATGCTATGATCCGTAAACATATGGAAAGCCACAGAATGGGTGACCTAGCTGCAAGACAGTTAAGTAACTCAGGCGGACCAACAACAACAACCAAAACAAGGAGATAAAAAATGGCTACTCAAACAGCTAACGTTACAGCCCTGTATGAAGATGTTGTTGCGGATTTAATGCCATACTTTGATAACGCAGTATTGCTTCCAAATCCCGCAATCATCATGAATTCATTCAACATTACTGGTGGTACAGGCAACCAAGTTAAGATCCCAGTAACAAACTCATGGACAGCAGCTTTAAGTGCTGTCACTGAAAACACAAGCATCCTAGGTGTTAATGACCAGGATTTCAAACCAGAAGCAGTAAGCCTCAGCACAACCAAGCGTGGTGCAGGTACACTAATTTCTGAAGAATCACTAGAAGATGGTGGTTTTGCAATGGTACGTCAGGCAGTTCTAACACGCCTATCACGTTCATTAGCACAGGCAACTGACACAGTTGGTTTCCGTGTTGCTCTACGTGGCAGTGAAACTGCACTAACAGATATCAGCCAGATCAGCGGTATCACAAACTACGGTTATGCAAACACAGCACTAACCGGCGCTGACCTTTCAATTGTTATGAGCCCTGAAGCACTTGCTTACGCTGTAAAGCGTGAACCAACTGTTAAGATGTTCAATGACGTTGACAAGGACAACTACCAGATGGTTGCTACAGTACGTAACGGCTTTGCCCGCGTATATGCTGACCAAATTGCTGCAATTGCCGCTTCAAACGTTGCTGGCGCTGCTGCAAACATCAGTGCTTCACTTGATCAGTTCAGCGCCGCTGTTGCTGGTCTACGTGGTGCTAATGCTCCAACAGATGCAGCTGGTTTCTACATTGCTGTAGTAACACCAGTTCATGAACTAGCACTAGCTAAACAGCTAAACAGCGTTGGTTCAGGCACAGGTGCAATTGGTTCACTAAGTGACATTGGTAACCAAGCATTACTAGATGGTCTCATTGGCCAGGCAGTAGGCTGCAGATTCTTCCGCAGCAACAACCTTCCAAAGAACCTACTAACAGCTTAATTGTAAGGGAGATTCAAATGGCGTTTATAGTATCAGGCGGTAATGTATTAAGCTACGCTGAAGCATTGGATGTAAAGGACAAGGACCAACGTCTCTTTGAGGCAAATGAGTTCAACTTTACTGATGTGCCTGATGCGCCAGGTAACCTCAACAATTATATTGAAGATCTCACTACCAAAAGCACTGCACGTATCAATCAAAAGATACGTGCTAGTGCAGAATGGCGTCAGTATTTGGGTTATGCAGGTGGTGGCTATGACAGCATAGACAACATTCCAGCTTTTAATCCAAATTTAATTAAAGCACGTCAAAGTGATTTTACTGACATGTGCTGCTACTATGCAATGAAAGAATATCTTTTACCAAAAGTAGCAGACTTTGGCAATCCAGAAAGTGCTGAAGTACAGAAGATTGAATATTACAGCCGTAAGTTTGAAGACTTGTTCACAGAACTTACAGCAATGTTTGATTGGTATGACAGTGACAATGATGGTACTGTTGAAGATGGTGAGAAGATGGTACGTTTCAGCTTAAACCGCAGAACACGTGGCAGAAGAAATATAACAAGGGTTAGATAATGGCTGTTATTAGAAATACATTATTAGCTAATTTAAGCACCAGTCTAACTGGTACTAATGTTAGTGTCAGTAGTGAATTACCATTCAGTGCGGCAGGTGTTGCACTGTATGATAAGAACATGAAGAAACTTTATTTGGACAATGACCAAAATGAGCGTACTCAATTGTTCAGCACCATTGACAACAATGATGTATTTCAACAAGAGATTCTTGTAAACGGCTATTTGACAGTGGACGCTAAAAATGAGCCTGGTGATATCAGCAATGTTATCACCAAGGTTGTCAACAGCAGATTCAGTGTTGCAAACTGTTACTTGAGAGAGTGCGGTGTGACCAATGAATATACTGATGACAGAATCACTTATAATTTTGAATTTAGGTTTTTAACAATTTAACAAGGAGATAACCAAATGGCATATATTGCAGTCAATACAGAAGCTACTTTTGTACGTTTGGATATCAAAGACGCCAGTCTTGCAGCCAATGCTACATCAGCATTTTCTACAAGTGCTAACGTTCTAACAGTTCCTAGCTTACAGGATATCACTGTAAATGCTACACCAGGACTGTTCCGTTGGCAGGAACTAGGTTTCCTTAGTGAGAAGGTTGTAACTACACCAAGCACAAACAGTATTAATACTACTCTTGTACTTGATGATACTGCATTCTTCACAGGAAACGCTAGCACAGCTGGTATCTTTGATCTTACAAATGAAAAGACAAAGGTATACTTTAGACTATACTGGGCAGGTGATGACTCAGGTGACAAATACATTCAAGGTGAAGGCTACTTATCAGCCCTAGCCCCAACTGTATCACCAACCGCACCTGTATGGACAGCGCCCGTTACTATTGAAGTAGTGGGCAACTATGAAAGCGGTACAGTTTAATAGTTAAAGAAATAGGGCTCACTGAGGCAACTTGGTGAGCCTTTTTCTCTTTTAGGAGTTTAGAAATGAAACCAAGTCTTATACAACATTTGCGTGACCACAGTGCTACCGGTACTTGGACAGGCACTGTTGAAAATGGAATACCTGTGGTAAGAATCAATGGAGAGTGGACATCTGCTGAGCCATTTTTAGCCAAACTAGGTATACATTTAGCTAAAACAAATAAATATACAGAGAGATTAGAAAATGCAGGTATGGGAAAATCACAGCCAGGAGGAGATACTCCAGACGCTGGAAATGGAATTAGCCAAGTGCAAGAGTGAACTCATGTGCGCGGAAGCTGATATCCGCAAAGCAAAAAACAGAATTGCTTTTATTATAACAGCAATTCATCATTTAAAAAAGGATATGAAGATATGAAATTAAGTCAATTAGCAGCCAAACCCCAATTAATTAAAGTAGAACTCAATGATGAGGACATTCTCAAGGAATATGGAGAGCCTCTAGAGTTTTGGATCTTTGACCGTCAGCCCATTGACAAATATGTTGAAATGGCTAAGACTGGCTCAGATAACATTGGGGAAATGGTACGCATTGTAAACAATTTAGTGTTAGATGAAACAGGTGAAATCATTGCCAAGGATGGTATGGTTTTTCCAGGTAAACTCATGGTTAAAATTCTACAAAAGGTGGTAGAAACCCTGGGAAACTAACACGCGAGCATTTGCCTGAGGAGTCAGTTGAATTAAACATGGTACTTGTTATAGACACACTGGGAAAACGTTATGGTATGTTACCCAGTGAAGTAATGACTAAAGCAAATACATTTGATATTTTTATTATGGATGCTGCAATTACATATGAAAATCATGTACATCAAAAATCCAATAGTAAAAATAAACACATGCAACAAATTAACAAGCCTGTAACTGATGATTCAATGTTAGAGCAATATAAAAAGTTTAAGGATAAGAAATGAAAGTAAGCGTCAATTTTAACAGTTTTAATAAATCAATCAAAGAACTTGAGAAAGTCACTGAGACTGTTTTTGATGACGCTTATGATTTCTTTAAAAAGACTACACCAATTGGCAAACCCAGTACTTGGAAAAGTAAGCCACCAATTGGTTATAAGCCTGGCAATGCTCGCCGCAATACAAGAAAAGATCACATAACAAAAACAATTACTGGTGATTATGCTTATTCAGAACGCCTAGATGAAGGCTACAGTAAGCAAGCACCAGATGGTATGGTACAACCTACCATTGAACACATTGAGAAAAGACTCAATCAATTAGTAAGGGGTTTATAATATGGCTTCAGTTAAAGTTACATTAGAATTAGATGATAGAAATTATCTAGCCCGCTTACAAACTGCTGAAAGAGAAACAGCCAAATTAGGTGCTACTGCCGCTGCTGCCGGACAAGCTGGCGCAGCTGGAATGACTGTATTGGCCACAGCAACTGGTGCAGCACAAAAAGCAGCACTAGCACTAAAAACAGAACTTGCTGTATTATTAGCACCATTAATTGCGCTACAAACTGCATTTAGTGCATTTACATTAGCTGATGATATCAGTGATATTGCTGCTGCCAGTGAAATCAGTGCTGCTAGAGTTATTAACCTACGCAATGCATTAGAAGGCGCAGGTGGTAATGCTGAAGATGCTGACAGAATGATTGTTAAACTAACCAACAGTTTGTATGACGCAACTGAGATGGGTAGCAAAGCACAAAAGAATCTGTTGCAGTTAGGTTTCACGCTAGATGATATTAAGACCCTAACACCAGAAGAAGCAATTATTAAAACTGTTAATGCACTGGCAAAGATGCCAGATGCTACCACACGTAACGCATTAGCATTTGAATTGTTTGGCAGAAATGCAGGCTTGATTCAATGGGACAATCTTTCTGAAAGTGTTAACAACTTAACAGAGAGACAACAGCGTCAAGGTCAAGTTGCAGAACAATTAGGTGGTTACTATGATGACCTACGTGCAGGCTTCAATGAATTCATGTTGACTGTTATGGAATTGGTTGCACCAATTGGTGAAATGATTGTGGGCCTAGGTGAAGTATTCAGTGCTAGCGGTGATGCTGAGGGTGCTATTAATATCCTTAAGGCTGCTATTGCAGGTCTATCAATTGTTGTTGCAACTATTATTACAGGACTTGCACAGCTTTGGACCACACTAAAAGGTGTAAGCCAAGTTATCTATTATGCACTAACTGGACAATTTGACAAAGCCAAAGATGCTGGCCGTGATATGTTTGATACCATATTAAAACAAGGTCAAGCATGGCAAAAGAGCATGAATAGGATTTTAAATCCACAAGCTCCAGCAGCAAGTACTGGTGGTGGTAGAGCAAATAGAACACTAACAGATCAAAAAGCTGATAGTGAAAGAGGCAGACTTGCTGAAAAACTAGCACGTGATTTAGAAAAGCAACGTGATGCTGCTGTTGACCTACAGATTGCTATTGATGCACAAACTGAGTCAATGGCAAGAAAATATGAAACAGAACTTCAAAACATAGGTCTAACACAGGATCAAATTAGACTAAACAATGAACTTGCTGCACTAAATGAAAAACAATTAAAAGATATCAGTGAAATCAACAAGTTACAATTGCTCAGTGAAGAAGAAAGAGCTGGTTATATTGCCAAGGTCAATGAAAAATATGCTGCACAAGAAAAAACATTAAAAACAAACCTAGGTCTAATCAGTGAAAGCAATTATCTAGAAAAACTTAGATTATTAAATGTACAAGATGCTATTGCTGACAAGCAAGAAGAAATTGCACAAACATATCAACTTGCTGAACTAGAAAATCTAAGACTAGAACTAACAGGTGAAAGAACCAGTAGAGAAGCAGAAAATGTTAGACAACTTTTAAAACTTGAAGGTGACTTTGTTTCTAAAAAGAAAACATTGCAAATTCAATTAGATAATGCTATTGAACAAATTGAAAAAGACAGAATCAAAAGAGAATTAGAAAATCTAGAACAAAGTTATAAAAATAACAAAGAAAATGTTGAAAAGAAACAACAGCTAGAAGAAGAACGCAGACAGAATTATGTAGCTGGTGTTAAAAGTGTCTTTGAAGGTATTGAAGACAGCATTACACCATTCCAAGTTGCTATTGATGCAACCAGCAGTATTTTCAGCAATCTAGAAAATGCTATCAGTGACTTTGCTAAGACTGGTAAGTTCAGCTTCAGTGACTTTGCTAAATCAATTATCAGAGATTTAATTGCTATAAGCCTAAGAGCACTAATCCTAAGAACTATCCTAGGTGCCATTGGTGGTATCTTTGGTGGTAGCGCAGGAACAACTACATTACCAGCTATTGCAGATACTGGCATTAGATTTGCTGCTGCTGGCGGACCAATCAAAGCTAACCAAGGTTACATTGTAGGTGAAAAAGGACCAGAGTTCTTTATGCCAAATACCGGTGGCACTATGATTCCTAATCATATGTTAGGTGGTGGTGGCGGTACTACTGTTAATTATAACATCAATGCTGTGGATGCAATGAGCTTCAAACAAATGGTAGCACGTGATCCAGAATTCATTTACAGCGTAACACAATTGGGCGCTAGACGCTTGCCGAGGTAATAGACAATGAGTATGCAAACAATAGTAGATAACTGCACTAGCATCACAATAGAACGCAGAAAAGTAACAGGCTATACTGTAAGCCGCAGTGGACTTGTAAAAGTCAGCAGCATTGCCAGCAATGTACCATGGCAAATGGTAATTGAAATGCACAATGGTTTACAATATAGCACCAATAGAGATGTATTAGAAGAATTGGACAAGATTGATAGAGTTCAAGCATCAACTATTAACGTTGGTAGTACCAATACAAATATTGCTTATGTTACACGCTATCAAGGTGATCTAAGTAATGCACAGATCAACACTATCACCATTGCTAACGCAAACGTGCTTAATGTTACAATGAATGTAAGTTCAGTTGCTGCTAGTTCTAGCAGCTATGTATTCCGCAAAGGTGACTATTGGATGCCCACAGGTGCATACAAATATCCTTACACTGTGACTGCAGACGTAACACGTGGCAGTGGTTCAACTATAACAGTGCCTATCAACAGACCATTCATTGACCAATCAGGTTACACTGAAGTAGGCGCTGGAATCAAAGTAGGCAAAGATGTCACTTGGAATATGCTATTGATTAAGAAGCCCAGCTACACTGTGGTGCCTTATGACAGAATTGCATGGGACAGCGCATTTGAATTAGTGGAGATGATTGAAGACTAATGACTACAACAATTACAGCAGTTCAAGGCAGTAAGATCAGTCATGCACTGTTCATTGACCTTACATTGGCTAATGTAACCTATTACATTAGCAGTGCATATCAGCCAATCACAATTGATGGCAACAACTACACAGAGTTGGGTGCTTTCTTGCAGATTGGTGACGTAACAGAAGATATCAAAACCACAAACGGTGATGTAATCCTTACGCTTAGTGGTATCCCTAGTGATGTCAGCTACATGGACATTGTGTTAAGCACCAGCATCAAAGGTGGCAATGTGGTTGTACGCAGAGGTTTCTTTGATACTGAAACAATGCAACCAATTAGTGGACAAATATTTGAACGCTACAGAGGTATTATTACTAACTTTGCTGTGGATGAAAGCACAAACTTCTTAACAGGTGAACTTACTAACCAAATTAGTGTTACTTGTGCAAGTCTAAACAGTTTATTAGAAACACAAGTGCGTGGACAAAGAACCAACAGCACAGACCGCAAACGTTTTTATCCCAGTGACCTAAGTATGGACCGTGTTAAAGCACTGCAAAATACCAGCTTTGACTTTGGTAAAGAATACAGTGGTGGTACAGGCGCCGGCGGCGGCGGAGGCGGTGGTGGCCGCGGCGGATTTGAAGATAATAATCAGCAGGAAAGATAATGATTAGACATGCAGATTTGAAAGACTTTGATAGAGTTATGGATTTAATGATTAATTTTGCTAACAGTGCTCCTGTTGATGCATATCATGATCCAGAATACAATTACAGAGGTGTACAGCACTTTCTTGCACAAGTAAAAAGCGCAGGTTGTATTCTAGTAGCAGAACATGATGATGTGATACAGGGTATGTTAATTGCACAAATAATGAGTGATCCATGGTTGCCACACATCAAGACCATGAAAGAAATGGCTTGGTGGGTTGAGCCAGAGTATAGGAATACAACTATGGGTTACAGGTTGCTAATGGAATATGTCAAATTTGGTAAGCAATTAAAACAAAATGGTGTAATAGATAATTTTGTTCTTACAAATATGACAATCAGTCCAGACTTTGATTTAGAAAAGCGTGGTTGGAAGCCCATTGAAACCAACTACGTATATGAGGGAGCATAAATGGCAATTTTCACAGCTATTGCTACAGCAATTGTAGGTAAAGTATTTGCTGCAACAATCATTGGTAAGATTGTTGTTGGTTTAATTGCCACAGGTCTTGCAATTGGTACAGCAAAACTATTAGGTGTTTATGAAAAACCTGCAAGTCTTGCTGGACAAAAAGATCCTGGTGTAAAAATCCAAGTTCCTCCAGCAACAGATAATAAAATACCGCGTCTCTATGGGCGCAACTTTACTGGTAGTATTATCACTGACGCAGAAATCAGCAATCAAAATAAAACTATGACCTATGCAATGGTCATCAGTGAATACAATGACGGTGATACATGGACTGTTAATGACATTTACAGAGATGACGCACGCTTATTGTTTACAGGCGCAACTGTAACAGGACAAATTGATACCAATGAAACCACTGCTACCAACATCAGTGGTAAGATGCGTGTGCGTGTATATGCTGGTGGTAGCAGTTCTGCAAATCAAATTTTCCCAACTACTGATCCTCAAAATGCCTATGACATTATGCCAGGTTGGACCAGCAATTATACAATGGAAGATCTTGTGTTTGCAGTTTTCCAAATGGACTATGATTCTGAGAATGGTTTAACTGGTCTAAGTGCAATCACATTTGATATCAACAACAGTGTAAACAATCCAGCCAACGTGCTGTTAGATTATCTACGCAATGACCGCTATGGCGCCGGTCTAGCAAATACATATATTGATACAACCAGCTTTGATGATTGGCGTGATTTCAGTAATGAACTAGTAAATTATACAGATACTGCTAACGTAACACAACAGCATAGCCGCTATCAAATTGATGGTGCCATCAGCACCTTTGCCAGCATAAAAGAAAACATCAATAAGATTTGTTTAAGTGGTGGTGCATTCTTTACCTACAACAACAAGTTAGGTAAGTTTGGTGTTGTGCCCAGTAGAGCAGTAAGTAATGCTTACGTTGCTAACGCATTTATTTTCAATGATGATAACATTGTAAGTTCAATTAACATTGGCAGTACTGAACTGTTTAGTCTTTACAATGCAATTGAGATTGAATATCCAAGTGTAAATCAGCGTGACCAAACAGATGTTTACTATGCTGAACTAGATCCAGGCGTACTCAATCCCAATGAGCCTTACAACAAATTAGATTACCGTTTAGAAATGGTCAATGACGGTAGTAGAGTAGCACAGTTAGCAAACATTGACCTTAACCAAAGCCGTTATAACACAATTTTAACATTTACCGCAGACTTCAGTGCCATGCAGGTGGACGTAGGTGATGTTGTTAAAATTAATAGTGCGCTATATGGCTACGTGGATAAATTATTCCGCGTAATGCGTGTGACAGAAAAAGAAGACACTGAAGGTGTAATCACAGTAGACCTAACACTGTTAGAATACAGCAGCAGTGTATATGATGATCTAATTGGTGTGGAAGATTTACCTAAACCGGTTACTGGTATCAGCAACTGGTGGTTAACTAATGGTAACGCAAGTTTAACATTAGGCAATGTTATTATTGTTAATGATCCTCTGGCAGCAAATGCTAATGTACATAGTCCAACAACTGGTAACGTTGTTAGCACACTGCCAATGGCTAACGTTAGAGCAGATTATGCTACAATGTTCAGCAACACCAGCACATTTATTAATATTCCTATCAACATTCCGCCAAATGTAAACTTCAACACTGCTAGAGTTGTGGTAGTTAATCAAACTGCTAATGTAACCTCAACACCATTGTATTATACACAAGGTCCAAGTAATGCTAACAGTTACTTTGAGCCTAATACCACATTTAACTTTGGTATCAATACCTTTGATTTTGACAGAGATACTGCATTCAAATTAGATGTAGATATGTTTGACAGTGTCAGTGGTGTAAGCAGTTTAACATTTACAACTGGTACATTCCAAGTTGGTGCTGTTGCACCCAGCAACGTTATTACTGCACCTATTATGGCACCCGGTGCAGCTGGATTACACTTTGTTGAAGTACTTCCACCTTATAGAGCAAACGTTGCTAACTTAACATCAGTACCAACAGGTTCAATTAGCAATATTAACTCAATTCCTATTGTTTCAGATGCGTTTGATTTAGCAACAGCAGAAGGATTCCCAGATCCTAAATTCCAAGGTCTTTATAGTATAAGTGGTGTTTGCTTTTTTACTGGTGAGACAACAACTAGTATAAGTACTGGACAGTATACACTTGCTGTAGGTGTAACTTATGAAGGTAATGTTGCTAACACAGAAAATTTAGTTGCCAACGTAGATTATACTAAAAGTCAAACCTATTGGAATAAGTTTGGTGATAGTGTTCCATTACTTGATGAATTTGTATTATCCAACGTTACATATTCAACACTATTATATCAAGGTACAAGAACAATTTTAGATTTACCTGAATTAGATACATTTACTATTACATACGGGTTTGATGTTAAACCAAATGCTGGTATATTAAGTATCTACCAATATGGTGCTACATCATTGCAAAATCTAAATGATTTAGGATTTAGAGGATTTAAGATAACATATGAAGTAACGGAAACTAATAAAGGTGATTTCCAACCAGCAGACCGTATAGAATATCTCAACAAGGAAACCTAATATGTTAAAAAAAATAAATCCAGATCACAAATTATATAATGTTGTAATGTCTCAAAAATCTAGAGTAGATAGTTTGATATTAGGTAACAAACCTAATCCCTCTTGGAATGAAATTAGACGTACCAGAGATACATTGTTGAAAATGAGTGATTGGACTCAAGCACCAGATAGTCCACTGTCACAGGAAAAACGTGCTGAATGGGCTGCGTATAGACAAGCATTACGTGACTTGCCTGAAACAACAGATTTAGCTAGTATTGTGTGGCCTCAAGAGCCAAACTAAGCACAAATACCTATTCAAATTTAAGAATCAGGTAAATATAACATATTGCTTGTATTACCTTAGTGATACAAGAAGCCCCTTTAGGAGACGCAGATGTCAGGACGTTTATTAGATTTCAGTCAGTTTTTAGGTGGAGCAGATGACACAAAAGTCATTGAAATGTTCCCTAGAGACCGCAAAGCATTTACATATAACTTTGGTAGCAACGTAGCCAGTTATACATTTACTGGTGATTATCAAACAATATTACTAGATACAGTTACCTATGACCGCATCACTGGATTACCAAATCTAAGTGATACAACTGTAATTGGTTATTTTACAAATACTGCAAACTTAACTGTAGGCAGTGGTAACTATGATATTAGCAATACTAGCGCATCAACAGGTGTTGTTAAACTAACAATTCCAGAGAACCGCTACACAGGTAATATTATTCCAAATGCTAGAAACTATGTTCCTTGCACTGTGTTAAGTTTTGAATGGCAAGACAATTCAACACCTCCACAAAAACAACGTCACCGTTATTGTATTTTAGAACGCTTTGATCCTACAGTAGGAAAAGTTCCAGGTGATCCTAGACTTGAAGCCAACTATGTAGCATTGTCAGTATCTTAAGGGGAAACATAAAATGGCAAACATTAATGTAACCTATACTGAAAATACAATTACAGTAGATGAAACTACTAGTAACGTAACTGTTACTGAAACAGTAAGCAATATTATTGTATCTTCAAGTGCTGTAGCCAGCAATGCTGACATCCGTGCTGCACTAAGCGCAAGTTCACCTGTTACATACAACAGCACAACTGGTGTTATTGGTATTGATAGTTCTTCATTGTTTACTGGTAAAACCACAACAGATCTACCTGAAGGTGCAAACTTATATTTCACCAATGCTAGAGTTGCAGCATATCTAACCAGTAACTTTACAACCACAGATATTCCTGAAGGTGCAAACCTTTATTATACAAACGCAAGAGCCAATGCTGCAATTGCAACCGTATTAGCTAATACTGTAGTAACTTTCCAAAATAATGCAATTTTTGAAGAAGGCTTTAGAACACCTGTATATGATGCAGGTAGTTTTTCAGGTGGCCCTGTTCAATTAACAATGGAAAATGGTCCTGCACAAGAAATTAGACTAACCGGAAACGTTGGTTATGTTTCATGGACTGATGCACCAGATGGCATAGTATTGCATCTTATTGTTAAACAAGATTCTACTGGCGGGCGCACAATTGACTTCTCAGATCCTAGCTATGCAGTAAACGGTTGGGAATTTTTAAATGGTGTAACAACAATTGATACCGCAGCAAATGCTGAAACATTAATTACAATTGAAACTTTTAGTAACAAACGTTATGCAACTATCAACACTGGTAACACTACAAGTTTAACCAATGCACAGGTTATTAGTTACATTGGTAGTAACAGTTTAACAGTTGGCGGTAATTTACTTGTTACCGGTAACAACCTTACTGTTTCAAATATTTTGATTCCTGGATCAGAAACTACATCACCAGTACAAGCTGGTTGGACAAATCAAGGTCTAATTAGAATACCTGGTGGCGGTAATGTAATTATTGGTCCTAGAAACGGATATAGCTATAATGCTATTGATATTCCAGGTAATCCTACACATCCAATTCAATTAGGTAAAGCAATTTATAGTCCTTATTCTGCTAGATTTGAACAAACTGTAACAGGCGGCGGCTTCTATGCTGATGGTGGCGGAAGTATTTCAACCGGAACAGGTAATATTGAAACAACCAATGGAAATATTAGAAGCATTAATGGTAGTATTGTTGGTGCATATCTACATGGTAATGGTTCAAACATTACAGGTATTGCAAGTAACGCAGGTGTTGTAAGCTACATTGCTACACAGCCTCTAACAGTTGGTGGTAACTTAACTGTAAATGGTAACATCAATGCAACAGGTAACATCAACTATCAAAACGTTACTGACCTTTATGTAACAGATCAAAAGATTACACTAAACAGTAACGCTGCTACCAATGCCAATGTTGAAGTAATTTCAAACAGACCAACTGCTACCAACACAAGTCTAAAATGGAATGAACAAAGCACACGCTGGGAGTTCACAAACAATGGCACAACATATTATCCAATTCCTACAAGCACAACTGACTTGGCTGAAGGATCAAATCTTTGGTTTACCGCTGCCAGAACAAACACTGCTATTGACAATTATCTCATTGGTGGTACTGGCATCAGTTATTCAAGTGGCACTATTGCTCTAGATTTTACAGAATTTGATACTGGTAATATTACAGAAGGCACAAACTTATATTTTACCGCTGCAAGAGCACGTGGTAACATCAGTGCTGCTGAAAATATTACTTACAACAGTTCAACTGGTGTAATTGGTTTAGCTAACGCACTAGCCAATGTAAGCACAATTACTGCTGAAGCAGGTCAAAATTTAACTTTAAATACTGCTGGTGATGCGCTAATAGTAAAGCAAAAATACAGTAATATTGATGTATATAGCGGTAACATCAGCAGTGATGGTTATGCACTGTTTACTGCCAACCAATACAGTGGTGAATATGTTACATACACTGGTAGTGCAAATATTGAAAACTATATTTTTGAATTTGGTAGTGCTACTGCGGGTTCAAATGCAATCACTGGTGTATCATTATTAAACTATTTTGCAGATACAGCAGAAAGCATTAGTAACGCACAAGTAGGATTGTTTATTCAACACCTTGAATTTGATACATTTCCGTTCCCAGTAGGAACACGTGTAACCAGCGTTGATGCGGCAAACAGTATTATCTATGTAAGTCAAAATGCAACTACAACATCAAATATAGATCTAGATTTTGCTACAGGAAGTGTATGGGGATTGTCACCTGCACTACATGATAGTGAAACTGGTTTAACAATTGGTTTAGTCAGTGAATATGATGCACAAATAAGTTCCAGCAAAACAACCCTAGCATATGATCCTGGTCAAGGCATTGTAGGAACATTTATCTGCACACAAAGTAGATATGGATATCCTGCAACAGGACCTGTGATCACAGACTTTGATGTTGTAAGTGCAGGCACAATCACAGATTATAGTTTAGGACCAGATAGTTTTTCATCATTGTTTATTGGTAGAAACAAAATTGAATCACCAAAGAGTGTGTTCCAAGCACCACGTGGTTTAATTGTTGGTGAAAGTGCTGACTTAACCAACCGCGCTGAAAATGATACATTACCAAGTTTTGGTATTAACGTTCTTTGGGATGGTCAAACAGATCCAACAGAATATAATGGTCAAACCCCATTAACACAAATTCTAGTTAAAAGCTATACTGATAACAGCTTACAAAGCATCAATAGAACTACTGCTGGTCCTAGAATATTCTTTACTGCGGCAGAAGGAAATGCAAGTGAATCAATTGCACAAACATATCCCTTAAAGAATCTAGAACTAGGCCGTATTGCTTGGTGGAGCACCAGTTCAACCACAGCAGGTTTAAGTAGCACGGCTCCTCCAGCATGGATCAGTGGTGTAACAGGACAAGACTGTGTTAATAATAACAGTGGTGTTGGTATGTATTTTGGTATTAGTCCAAATACTTCTACTGATAACTTTAATAGAAGTTTGTATCTTGCCAGCAGCATGGGCAATACGCTAATTGCAAGTGCTCAAGACAGCACTGGTTCTCATAGACCAATTATCTTTGCACCTTCATATTTTGGTAGCAACCAAGGTAACAGCGCATTACTATACAATCAAACTATTACCGGTAGTGATCCTAACACTACAACAATCCAAACCAGTGGTGCACACTTTGCACAGATTAATTACAATAACACTAGTGCATTAACTGGCGCTAAGGTAAGTGTTACCAATGGTAACAACTCAACCACACAGCGTGAAGGCAACCTTGTTCTCAGCATTGATAGAAACTTAACCAGTGCAAACGCAAACGTGCGTGTGAGAACCGGTGGCGTAAACTTTATAGGCAGTAGTAATCCAGACCGTGTAAGATTTAGTTTTGCACCAGATGGACTAGTTGATGGTACAGCAGTAACAATTAATAACTTTGTTGTTGCTCCTGCTATTACGCTAAATGGTAATGTGTTCTATGTTAAAGGACCATTTGTAAGTGGTTCATTTAGAGATTATGAACTTTATTATGACAGTGGTTTAACCAGTGGTGTTAATGTAGGCACAACTAACGTACAAGCCGGTGCAGGCACATTTGAATACACACGTAACAATGCTGTAACTGCTAAGGAATGGAGTTGGGTTCTACCACAAGGTAGCAACAGTTTAATACTTGCTGAAGATGGTGTAACACGTGCAACATTTAGCAATACCACCGGTGATTTAACTATTACTGGTAGACATACCTATGATAGAGTATATGGTGAATTCTGCTACACAGGTGGTAATATTAGTCCTGTGGCAGCAGACACAATTTACTCATTCCCATTTGATACAACCAATATGAGCAGTGATGTAGTTGCCAACAACACTTCACGTATCAACATTACCAAACCCGGTATCTTTAAGTTGATCACAAGTATTCAAGTGGACAACACTGGTAATACCACAGATAACATATTAAACTTCTGGTTGCGTAAGAATGGCACAGATGTTGCTAACAGCACCACACAGGTAGACTGTTTGAAACTGCAAAAGCAAGTAATTGCAATGGATTGGATGGTTGAAAGTGATGGTGATGATTACTTTGAAATTGTCTACTTTGTAAACAGCACAGAAATTGTGTTCCCATATGTTGGGCCACAGACTTCACCGGTTACATATCCAGCAACACCACCAATCATTATAAATGTCATTCCAGTAGGAGCATAACATGCCAGTAAAAAGAGTAACAGGCGGATACAAGTGGGGGTCAAGTGGTAGGACCTACCCCACTAAGAAACAAGCTGAAGCACAAGGCCGCGCAGTATATGCTAGCGGCTATAAACCAAAGGATAAAAAGAAATGAAGAAATACGGAAAACCAAAACCAAAGCCAAGACCACGTCCTAAGAAGTATTAAGGATCTGCCATGACACTTATTGAAAAACTTACAATGCAGTTGTCTGAAGAACAACGTGAACAATTTTTTGACTTAATTGAACAATTTCCAAATGTTCCTCCTATCACGCTGTTTAGACGGGTGCTAAGTCAAGCAGAGAATGTGGAGTAAAAACATGCCACGCCCACAACCACAACGCCTAAGTGTAGAACATCAAATTCAATTGCATGAACTGCACAGTGAAATCAAAGTGATCAAAGACAATCACCTAGCACATCTTGCTGCAGATATTGATGCACTAAGCCTAGAACTCAAAGATACCAAAGATGTATTTGACAAACGCTTTGATAAATTAGATGAGCGTCTTTGGGTTGTAATTGGACTAGTAATTACCACATTGGTTGGTATTGTTGTCAGCGGAATAATGTAATGCCTCTTCCACCAAAAAATGTACAAGATGCAGCACGTAAAGCACTAGATGCACGTGAGAATGTGCCACCCAGCCGCAAAGCCGGTACATTGGTTGGACTTGCACGTGCTAATCAATTGGCAAATGGTGATAATGTCAGTGAATCAACACTGTTGCGTATGCACAGTTATCTAACCAGAGCTAAAGCAGATTATGATGCTGCTAAAGCAAAAGGTTTGGACTTAGAGTCAAGCAAAGCCATTCAAGCATACTATCTGTGGGGTGGTCCAAGTGCATTAGCTTGGGTACGGCGTGAACTAGGCAAGTAAATTTTAAAACCTAAAAAGAAACCCCAGTATTGCTACTGGGGTTTTTTATTGAGCAAATAATTTTTGAGGAAAATTATGAGGTGTAGCAGTTGAGAACTGAGCGTTCTTTCTATATGGATGGAGGCCACGGAAAGAATTGTATATGCAACTATAATACGTCTGGAGAACAATTACTATGCAACTAAGTTTGGCAACATTAGTCTAGGATGTTCTCAACTGCTACATATATATTTAGCACAAAGACGCAAAAATAGCCTGTTTTACGGTGTTTTTTAGCTTTGCGTTATAAATAATAGTGGAGAGCAAACATGGAGAATACTATGCCTAACCCACTAATTACAATTGAAACTTCAGAACATTTTTTTTGCGGACAAAACCGCGGAATTAATGTTAATAATAATATAGTAAAAGAGAAACATTTAACATTAGTTCCGCGGTCTGACAGCCCACATGAAACTAATGTAAACCAATTGGCTACGCCAACTCCGTTGGCATCTGATCTTTTAGATCATAAAGTCTCAAGTAGAGAGAAAAAGGAATGGACGCCCGCTGAGCGCCGCCAATTTGTAGAAAATAAGATTTTAGAAGCAGTAGGACGCCTCCTTGACGCACCAAAAGAAATTTATCACATTAGCATTAGTGTATACCACCAAAAAGCATCCAAGCCAGAGCGTTTAACAGTTAATGTAGACTTTATATTTGATGAGGGCACCAAACCATTTAAAACCAGTGCAGATTGTGTAAGCCGCAGCCGTATGAGAGAAATTACCAGTAACACTGAGGAATGGGGTGGGTATGATTATGCTAAAGCACAGCTTAAAGAGCATGACAACTTTGCAGCTTTTGCTGGTAAACTTAAAAATAGAAAACAACACAAAGCACTTATCCCACAGCGCATTATTCCTAAAACAGCAGTAATTATCAAGCCCAAAGGTCAGCGTTTGGTTGCAGAAATTATAATTGACAGTACAATATACACAGTGGATTTACATGCAGAACAACATCCAAAGAGCATGAAATTCTTTCAACTCAGAGGCAGTATTCAAACAGTTAACCAAACAGAGTGGAAGGTATGAAAACTAAACCAAAACCCCCACAAGAAACACACCGAGGACATCACTGGATGCTGGAGCGTGGCAGTTGGGGTCCTCATAGAGCACGTTATATTTGCAGAGATTGCAATAGTGCCTTTATTCAATGGGTGAAAGCACAAAAGTAATAAATATTATTTGTAAGTTTGCCAGACTTATATCCTAAAAAGATAATATAATTAAGATACAGCTCATAAGTTGCCCCTATATCAGTAAAATGGTATAGGGGCTTTTTTTATCTGTAAATATTGAGCATGAACACACTACAACAACAATCACTTAAAAAATTAAATCTAATCATCATAGGCAATGGTGGTGAATTACGCAGTGTACGCTTATTCAACATACGTGATTTGATATTCAAAGACTCACTCACAAAAGCTGATGAACTGATATTACAGCACTTTATTGACAGTGATAGACGTACCATTGAACAAACCACATACATAGCTAATACCGCAGTATATCCTTCAAGTTGGGGTCATACTACCACACAATTACGCAGAAAAAAGTAATTTGGGATAAATATCAATGCTAACAGAGGTTTAACTAACCACTGACATACACGTAATTGTGAGAGAGCATGAGCAAAGAAAATCCAACCACTCCCAAGAGGGACACTACCAAACCACGCAAGACAGGCACTAAAACTGTTGAGGGCGTAGTTGTGGGCCGTGATAAACACGTTATAGATCCACAAGAAGTATTCAAACTAGCACAGATTGGCTGCAAGGACATTGAAATTGCAGACTGGCTTGGTATTGACGGTAACACACTGCGCTATAACTTTAGCGTTGAACTCACAAAAGGACGTGAGGCTTTAAAACAAAGTCTACGCCGCGCTCAGCTTCAAGTTGCACTTGGGGGAAATCCCACAATGCTAATTTGGTTAGGCAAACAGTACTTGGGTCAAAGTGAAAGCCCCATAGACACTGAAAGCAATCAGATCCTACCATGGGTAGAATCAAACATTAACAGAGAAGAAAATGAAGACTAAAGAGATGCGTAAGACCTGGGCCTAAAACAGCTACGGAGGCACGTTGCATTGTGTCACGTATATTGATTATAGTATCCTGTTTTAGTGTCCCGGGCGGCTTTATCTAGGAGATATGAAGATATGAAGTTTAAAGAAACATTAAGTAAACTCAATGAAGACTCAACACATTTCACAATGGGTCTAAACACTTTCAGCTTGTGGAGCACAGTTATGCTGTGGGCTCACTTTGCTGGACATCTAACTTGGTGGGCATTACCACTCACAGTAATTGCAGGCCTAATTGGCTTTGGCAATGAAATCCAAGAACGTAAAACTAATAAGAACACTATTACGCTTAAATGAAGTTAACTGAACCACAGCAGCGTATCAGTGACAGCACAGTAAGATTTAAATGTGTTAGTGCTGGAAGAAGATTTGGGAAGAGCTATCTCAGTATCAATGAGATGGCTAAATTTGCACGTTTTCCAAATAGACGTATTTTAGCAGTAGCACCCACATACAAGCAGGTTAAAAATGTACTGTGGGATGACCTCAAATCCATGCTAATAGAACGCCGCTGGGTTAAGAAAATCAATGAAACTGATCTTACTGTAACATTAATCAATGGCAGTAAGATAACACTGCGTAGTGCTGATAACTTTGATGCACTGCGTGGTGGCAAGTATGACTTCATTGTAATGGATGAGTGTGCAGACATTGACAAGGCAGCGTGGCATATGGTATTGCGTCCTACTCTCAGTGACAGAGGCGGTCATGCACTGTTCATTGGTACACCCAAAGGCATGGGCAATTGGTTCTTTGACCTATGGAACAATGCTAAAACTCTAGAGGATTGGCAGAGTTGGCAGTACACCACACTGGATGGTGGTAATGTGCCTCAAGAAGAAATTGAAGCTGCTAAACGTGACATGGGTCAACGTGAATTTGAACAAGAATATCTAGCACAATTTGTTAACTACGCAGGTGTTATATTTTATGCATATACTGAAGAAAACATTGCAACACATCCAAACATTGAAGATTACACGCCCATACACATTGGCTGTGACTTCAACACCAGTCCCATTAGTGCTGCAATTGCCACACGCACTGAAAAAGGATTACACTTCTTTGATGAAATAGCAATCTACAGTTCAAACACCAATGAACTGTGTGAGGAAATCAGACTGCGTTATGGCTTTAACCGCCAAATTTATGTATATCCAGATGCCACTGGCAAAAGATTGAATACCAACAGCAATGGTATCAGTGACCATATTATTCTACACAATGCCGGATTCAAAGTAGTTACAGATGCAGCCAATCCACCAGTAGCAGATGCTATTGCCAGTGTGAACGGACTATTGTGTAACAGCAGTGGACTTAGACGTTTGCTGATAGATCCCAAATGCAAAGGTATCAGAGAAACAATGGTCAAATGGACCTACAAGGAAGGCACACGCCAACCTGACAAAGACAGTGGGTATGACCATATGGCAGACGCTGTGCGCTATGTAACGCACAAGCTATTCCCAATGCAAATGAATGTAAAAGCCAGCACATTACCCAGTGTAAGAGGTGCCGGCCGGTTACGCTAATCTTACTCTACTGAGTCCTCATCATCAAGTTGTGACTTCATTAGGTTGCTCACATATTGACGGATGCGTGTTAGTGTTACAGTATTATTGTAGCTGGGCTTCATTGCAGGACTGTCACGGAAAGCCTTGACAATACCAATTGCTACGCTTTCTGCTTCACGGTTGTGCATGTTGCCACCCAACTGTTTGAATTGCAATTTGCTTTGGCTTACTGTACCAGCAAGGTTCTTAAAATACTGACGCAATGCCTTGCTAAGACCATTACGCATCATTTCAGGATAAGCCATATACACAATAACCAAACCTGGTAATAGATCTTTGCGGATTTGGTCATCATTCCAACCAGCATCCACAATGGTATCACGTGCGTAACGCACAATGCTTTCATCACCATTAGCTAGACGTAGAGCATGACGCACACTGCGTTCTGCACAAGTAGGATAATTGTGCTTTTCTAAAATGCTTACACGTGGAACCCAATAGTCATCAGCACCTTGAATACGCATGCCTAGGCGCAACAGTATATCAGCAAATGCAATTGCATCTGGTTCACCTGTTTCATAGGCATTAATAAACAATTCACCAGCTTGTAGACTGCGGTTACTGGTCTTTTGTGTATACACAAAGTAGTGTGCGGCAGTTTTAGGACTTAGGTCCACAACCCAACAGTTTAGTTCACTTACACCTGCTGCCTGTGCTAGTGCTAGACGTCCGCAACCATCCCAAACATAATTTTGACCTGTAATGGGATCACGTGCTACTTGGATGATACCAGCCGCAACTGTATCAAAGCCACCACTTAGTTTAAGTGCTTTCTTAATCCAAGCAGTCTTTGCGTTACGCTGACTTTCTAGGGGAATAAGGTCTTGTGTGGCAATAACTTCATGTCTGCCTGTGGTGCCTTTTACCACACGTGCTAGATTGTTTTTATCTAGATATTCTGTGAGATCAACTACGTCACCTTTTACTTTGTCATGATATGCAGGTGTGTTGATAATTGAATAGGGAATTTCCCTGTATTGTTCAGTTAGTTTCATTTTTTACCTCTGGCTATTCAGCCGTTTGTGTTATGGACGTACAGTCCTAGTATGTGCTACACCATGTAGCGCATTAGTTTAATATAATAGGGATCAACAGTTTTGTCAACCCCTATTATTATAATTTTTTATGCAGCCTTTTTAGTTAGACCACGCATACGGCAAATTTTATGCATCATGTTTTCTAGTTTGGCTAAATTTGCACCATGCCACCAAAGATCTTCAAAGCTAGCACCTAGTTCAATATGTGGTTGAATAGTGTCTGCGTTTTGGTGACCATCTTTAATCCATAGTTGGAAAAAAGGAGTATATTTTTTGTTTAGGGAGTCATAACCTGTTTGGCCAAATTCTTTTACGTAGTAAAGGCCATATGGTTTACCATTACGTGCAATTACACGTTCTGGTGTTAAACCATAGCTGTCACAGAATTGTGTGAACCACTGAATTGCAGTTGCGTCTGTGCTAAAAACTTGCTTATATTTTTCAACGCTGTCAATATCTGCAACAGTTTGATCAATTAGTGTTTTCAATTGATCTGACGTCATTTGACCTAGTAGACGTGATACTGTGTTGATTTGTGTTTTGGTGTATTCCATTTTATTTTCCTCTGGCTATTCAGCCGTTTAATGTTTAATAGCAATTGCTATAGTATTAATATAGCATCTATTAAACATTTGTCAACACCTAAATGCAAATTAATTTTGGATAGGCGTTCTAGTTAGCAGAGTACATTGGCGTTTACCTTCAACTGGGCATGGCTTATACACACGGTATTCTTGTTTATACCAAACGCCATCCACTTGAATTAGGGCCGGTTTGGTATTGAGCATGTTACGCTCATGCTCACGCTGACGCTGATTGTTTTCAATTAGTGCGCCCACTGCAATAGCACCTACTAGAGCTGCCACAGTCTTGTCACTGACATTATTGTAGTTTCTACTGTAATGAGGATTCCAACCACCATTATAGTAACCATTGTGTGCCATACAGCCGCTTGTGGTTGCGGCTAGTGCTAGTGCTAATACGGCTTTACGCATTATATTCTCCAAAAATATTGCTACAGTTATATATTAACATCTATCCATTTTTTGTCAACCATAAAAAACCCCTCTAGCTGTTACACTAGAGGGGTAGCACTTCAATAATAAGTAGAAACGCAATCATAGCCCACATTAAAAACTATAACTGCGGTCTGCAATGCTACATGCATTGCCTACATTATTAATTATATAGTCTTTTGTGAATTTGTCAAGCCTTTTTGGCTTACAAAATCATTTAATTTTTCTGCGTGTAATATTACATCTTCAGCGCAGGGCATGTTCTCTGGTTTGGTTTGCTGAGTTTTCAGTATATCAAATGCCAATTTGAGTAATTCTAATCTTATTTCATACGGGGTCATAGCACTTATTTATAGTGCTAGGGTGCAATTGGGGGTTTTGGTATACTGTTAACTACACGTTCATGAAAGTCCATGAACACTGCCGCATCTGTTTGTGCCAGCTTCTCAAATGCACGTTCTGTATCAGTTAAACTAGCCCAATAACGTTTGAAGTCCATAGGGCTAGTTTCACTTACTACATTGCCATCCGCATCAAACGGTGAATACTGTTTGACCATCATCTGTAGTAGAGCTTGGTGGCGTGCCTGCCTGTAAAGTTTGCGCTGTTTTTTTGAGTAGTTTGTTGGGATCATACTTTACACCCTTGCGGCTTTGATTGCGTTTAGTACGCTTCTTTTGTAGAATTGCTTGACGGTTTTTATTTGCTTTCTTCATTATCTATATCCTCAATTTTAACTTTGGCGTTATATGCGCCTGTTTTCATGCCATAATACTTAACAGTGAGTTCTGCATCTGCTTGATCTTTACAGGGCCATGCACGTTGAACTGTAAATGGTTTACCTGTCTTTGGATCCATATATTCTAACTCACATAATACTATTTTTTGTTTTGTCATCTTGTTTCTCAGGTTTTGGTTTCTTAAAAATTTTATCCCAGTTATCTTCAAACTGTTTGCGGTCTGGTATAGGACGTGGCTTACTGCCCTTGCCTCCACTCCATTGTCCATTACTCATGTTTAGATCTCCAATCATCTACAATGCTGACCACACGCTTGCAATGTGCAATATGATGTTCAATGTCTGGAATATGTGTTAACATGATATTGCGTGTAGAAAGTTCCAGTGATTCCCAAGCTGCAACATTTTCTCTAGATTCATTTTCTAATTCCAAAGATAGATCTAATAGTTTTGGTGTGATTTCAGTCATTGTTGTCATCATCTTTTTTGTCTTTGCGGAAGATTGCATCAAAATTGTCTTTGTATGCTTGGCTAGGAGTCCAACCACCAGTACTGGTTGTGCTAGTACCACTGAAGCCCTCACTCTTTTCTCTCATGCTGCGTAAGAATGGATTACTATTAATAATCTTTTCATTCTTTACCCATTGTTTACTGCCCTTGTCAGGTGTGCGTCCTTTAAATGCCATCTATGCTTGCTCCTGCAGGCACATAGCCTGCTTGTATAATTTCTGTTCTAGTACCTGGTTGAGTATAATCAGCTAGATATTCCTGCAGGTATTCTATACATTCTTCAATGTCTTTACCACAGAAAGGTTTAGTGTAAGCCTTCTTTTCAGGTTCACAGATCATAACCCATATTTTTGTAATCTGCATAATATTACTTTTTATCAAGTTCTGCTAGTTTAGCCTGTGCTTCTTCTAGTGTGAAGAAAGTGCTTTTAAGTGTGAACTTCCAACTACCACCATCAAGCCAATGTGTTTGAGTGTCATTGGTAATTTTCTTAAAGTTCCAACGTGATCTAGTCATATTGCTTTCATAGTACACATTACCATGTGCTTGTTCTCTGCAAGCAACAGTGATAGGATGAATACCTAGTTCTAATGCAATTTGTGCTTGTGTTTTACCATACTTCTTTTCATACTTGCTGGGCTTGCCTCTGCGTTGAAATGGGTTGCCCCATTTCATTACACGCATTCTAATAGCATCTACTGTTACATCTTCTGCACGTGCTAGATCATCAATATGTATGCCCCAAGTATTTTCAAATTCAGTGCCTGTTTCACGCTTGGCGTGTTTTTGTCTATACATCTTAAAACTCCAAATAGTCAGTTAAGATCATACCTAACTGCCAACTTTGCTTTCTAGTAAACTTTTGACCTTTAGCAGCCATGTTTTCAATACCTTGAATAAAGTCTAGGTCATACTTGTTCATGCTTGCACCATTGCAATAAGCATGACGCAATACTTCACCTGCAAACTTTACTAGATCTTTGTTTTTGCAGATAGATGCCATTTGATTGCCTAGTCTGTGATATTCAGGACTATCCCAAAAGCTCTCATCAGTCTTGTTAATGCCAATGTCTTTTAAATTCTTATAATATTTTAAAACTTTTAGTAGTGGACCAATGTCCATACCGCTCATTATAATGTTTTCAATATCTTCCGTGGTTACTTCACGGTGTACGTATTTGTTCTTAGTTGCCAACATAATTATTCTCCTTTTAGATGTGCTCTTAATTGTTCCATTTGTGATCTAGATTCACCTGCACGTGAAATAAGATCATGAATGCGTGTGACGTTTGATTCACTATCATCTGCCAATTCCAATTCATCACTCCAACGGTCAATCACAATGTTCAAATCAATATCATAATTGAAATTAAGTTGTTGTAGTTCTGTGATAACCTCTGGTAGACGTTTGATGGTTGGTATTCTAATTGTTAACATATACTGTTCTCCTTTGTTGGTGTATATAATATATTTAGCACAACTGAAAAATTCTGTGCGGAAATGCGGTAAATATGCACCAAAAATTAAATAAAAGATAAATATCATGATACTAGTACAGTAACAGAATAATTACACCATATGGCCATATGGAGAGAACTTGAGCACTAAACCTTATATTGATTTTATAACAACTAACCATAGTTTATATGACCGCTATGAAAGTGAGTGGCGTCTCTGCATCAACAGCTACTATGGTGGTGTTGAATATAAAAACGCACGTTACCTACGTGCCTATCAAGTTGATTTCAACACACCCAGTCAGGTAATCAACACATACGTGACCAATGATGCTGGTCAAGCAATTGGCAAAAGCAAAGCACGTGTAGAGATTGGTTATAGCAGCAATGAAACTAACAGAGGTCAAGACCTCATCACTGGCAGTTTCTATTTAGAAAAGTTAGACAATACACCTCTTTACAATTATGTAAAACTTATTGTCAGTGAATACAATGCAATCCTTTTCCGCAATCCTCCACAACGTTATGTTGGTGAGAGTGCAGAAGCAGCTAAGTTTCTAGGTGATGTAGACGGAGAAGGCAACAGCATCAATGAATTCATGAGCATGGTAGATGTATACACCACTATCTATGGTGTGTGCCATGTAAGCTGCATCAAGCCTGTGGGCAGTGACATTCCTAAGTGGCGTGTTCACAGTCCTCTAGAAGTTACCAATTGGGACTATGCCTATGACATTGATGGTAACCTAAAACTAAAAAGAGTTGTAATCAAAGTAGAAGACAATGACTTCCACAGCGTATACCGCTACATGACAGACACTACTATTGAAACAGTGTTTGTGGGTGCAGAAGATGGTTACAATCCTCCAATTGATGTAGAAGGCATAGAATATCTAGGTGAAAATACCTATAGAGTTGTACAGCCCAATGAATTAGGTTACATTCCATTAAAGACCATTTACCAAAGCACCAAAGTTTACAACAACATTGGTACTACTGTAGTACAAGACGTTGCACAGATTCAACGCAGTATCTATGGTGACATGGCAGAAATTTATAGCGCAATTACATATGGCGCACATCCTACACTAGTAGTTGATGAAACAACAGATCAGTTAAATGACGGACAAGTAGGCGGGGAGCCTGGTAGTATTGTCAAAGTTCAAGCAAGTCTAACTGGACAGCCAACTCACGTATATGAGTTTAAGAGTCCACCTCTAGATGCAATCAATGAGATCCGTGACCTAGTGGATAACAAGGTCCAAAAGCTAAGTCAAATTGCTATGTTACGCAGTGAGGATCTTATCCGCGCAAGCCGCAGTGGTGAGCAGATTGAACAGTTTG